>CAEZVV010000225.1_pt1 | contig 3024 bp, 3 predicted proteins | sample 7264831 | NCBI WGS metagenome assembly CAEZVV01 (sample SAMEA6813865, study PRJEB35770) | uncultured Microthrixaceae bacterium | biome: Freshwater; feature: Freshwater reservoir; material: water | place: Czech Republic | collected 2017-07-26 | depth 0.5m m | reverse complement strand
CCGCGTGCACCCGATCACTGAGTGAGGATTTCACGACGGTTGCTTCGTCGTACCCAAAGATGTCGGACCACGACACGACTGCATAGGAACCGAGAACCGCTCCCGCTGCGGTGTTCTTGTCGGCTTGAAAGAGTGGAACGAGCAAACCTGCGGGCGCGGCAGCAGCAACGCCAAGCAATTGCAACTCAGGTGCGTAAGCCGAGGCCATTTGGCCAGCGAAGAGCGCTGCCTGGCCACCTTGCGAGTGTCCAAACACGAAATAGTTCGAAGATGCACCGGTTTCGACCATGTTGCGCGCTGCCCGAACAATGTCGATTGTTCCCTGCGCTTCGCTTGCTCCAACCAGGTAGGGGTGCATGCCGCCGGTGCCAAGACCTTGATAGTCGGTCGCGACAACAACCCACCCGAGGTTGAGGAAGTCAGCGAGTCCCTGCACATCGTTGTAGGGCTTTGGTGAACGTGACGGCGCACACTGATCGTCGATGCCTGTGGTTGGATGCGCCCAACTGACAACAGGGCGTCCACCCGGCGGTATCGGCCCGGCAGGCGCAAACACCATTCCACTAACCGCGATCGGTTCACCGTCTATTCCGGTTGAGGTGTAGAGAACCCGCCACGCCTGTGACTCAGGGAATGGCGCATTCATGGTTTCGAACCGCAGAACCGTGCCGGGTGCATTCGATGGGATCGACGAAGGTGCGTTGTAGAACGAAGTGCTGAATTTGTTCGATGACTGTGTTCCGCAGGAAACAAGGACAAGCGCAGTCAGGACTACCGCGGTCAAGAGTGCGAATTTGGTGCGCATGGTCAACCTCACCGTTGATTTGATGCGAGGCTAATAGTCATCACTCCGCTCCGGGGGTAAAGGGACATCACATGGGCAATCATTCCTACGACGTCGAGGCAGTTTCGACTGCGCCGATCGAACTCGTCTTCGAAGTGATTGCCGATGCTCCGGGTTGGTCGCGATGGAACAAGTCAATTGGCCGCGCATCGTGGGAGGTTGAAGGTGAACCTGCCCCGTGGGGAATCGGCGCTGTGCGTGCACTTGGTGCGAAGAGCGGCCCGCTTTCAAAGGAGCGCATCGTCGAATTCAACGCTCCCACTCATCAGGCATACGTAATCGTGTCCGGTCCGATGCCGGTGAAGGGCTACCGGGCCGATGTGCGCCTCACATCAACACCCGAAGGCGGAACCCACATCTCGTGGAAAGGTTCGTGGACAACACGGGTACCTGGCGTCTCGGGTTTCCTCACCAAAATGGTGCGTGGCTTCGCAACTGGCGCAGCGCGTGAAGCTGAGCGGATCCAGCAGAAGTCGAATTAACGGATCGCTGTGATCCGTTCGACAGCGAGACGGAAATATCCGACTTGTTCATCGATGAGATAAAAGGCGATCTGAACGATGGTCGCTGGATCGAGTGGGGCGCTCGGAGTCACAGGGCTGAGGAAGCGGTTCACCGGTGCAAACGAGCTGATGGGAAGCGCGACGAGAGCTCCGCTGCTCTCTGTAGAAGTGCTTGTCGGTGTGAATCGGGCAATCCATCGGTCCTGTCCGGATTGGCTTGTCCGAAGTTGCATCACATAGGTGCGTCCATCGCCGATCGCGTTGACCCCCAACGCGGTGGATCCTGCCGCGGCTTGACCAAGCCGTTGGTCGGCGGGGCCGAAGGTGGATGTGAAGCCTCCGTTTTGTTCTGTTGTCATCATTCCGGAAAACAACAGTGCACCGGATCCGTTGGTTTCTACCCACGTTGTCGTGCTCGCAGAGATGCCGCCCATGACAGAGTCATCGACGCTCGCCCATCCGGTGACCGACCGAGGGCTAGCGAACTCGAACAACACACTGGTTGTTGGCTCCGGTGGAGGTAGGGGTTTGGACGTCACGGGAGGCTCGAGTTCTGTAGTGACTGAAGTTTCAGTCGACGGTGTCGAACGAGATTCGGAACTGCAGGAACTGAGAAGGAATATGCACACGAGTGAAAGTGTCGTAGCGAGGACGCATTTTCGCATTTCAATCCTCGCCGCGTTTGCGAGACCTGCCGAGCGCCTGGTCGGCCTCACGCTTTGCTTCGCGTTCGGCAATCGCCTGACGACGGTCACCCTTTGTGCGACCGCGGGCGAGACCGAGTTCGATCTTTGCTCGACCGCCTGAGAAGTAGAGAGACAACGGGACGATCGAAAGTCGTTCGAGGTCGACGCGCATTCGCCAGCGTTCAATCTGTTCGCGATGCAAAAGCAGTTTGCGTTTGCGATCAGGTTCGGCGAGATCATGAACGCCGCTCGTTCCCCACGGAGCAATATGCATTCCGATGAGCCACGCTTCGCCTTGATCGAATCGGGCAAAGGACTCTTTGATCTGTACCTGCGCATCCCGTAACGACTTCACTTCGGAACCGCGCAAAACGAGGCCCGCCTCAACAGTGTCGAGAACCTCGTAGTCGTGACGAGCCGACCGATTGGTCGCCACAATCTTCTTTGCGTTCGAATTATCGTTGGTCGCCATGGGAAGCAGTCAGGCTACCGGCCGAAACCGTTGTGAGATCAGCCGCCCGTGAGAGGTGCGTCTGGTGATGGGACTCGACAACCACCGTCCACGTCGAGGATTTGATTAAGGCGGCCTTGAGACACCCACATGCCGACGCAGAGTCCGAGGTCGACGATCTCGGAATCGGTGAACGCGCCTCGCAGGCGCACCCAGAACGGATCATCCATTGAGAGGTGATCAAGTGCGAATCGTTCAGCAAATTCAGCAGCGAGGGCTTCGCGTTCAGAAAACCCCTCCCAATTCGCGTTGCCGACCTGCGCGTAGAACTCCTCGTCGATCAAGTCGGCTTCGCCAGCGCGTGCAGGCGCATCGCGACCGGAGCGCCATCCGAGACACAACTGACAGTCGTTGATCTGCGCGATGCGAATTCGAGCAGCTTCGAATTCGCGAAGGGGGAGTGCAGACTTCTCATAGACCGCTGCGGAAAATTGTGCGGCGGGTATCGAGAGACCTGGAGCAGCGCCGGTCCAAACGTGG
>CAEZVV010000121.1_pt1 | contig 5119 bp, 5 predicted proteins | sample 7264831 | NCBI WGS metagenome assembly CAEZVV01 (sample SAMEA6813865, study PRJEB35770) | uncultured Microthrixaceae bacterium | biome: Freshwater; feature: Freshwater reservoir; material: water | place: Czech Republic | collected 2017-07-26 | depth 0.5m m | reverse complement strand
TGACGCCGAGGATGGAACCGAAAAGGACCGCCTCGATAGATCGCCTTGCCTGACCGAACACATTTGAGAGTGCGAGACCGAGCGCGAACGAAGCAGTCGTGATCACGCCAATGGCGGCGTCAGCACCGATCTTTCCGCGGCGAGCAACCCGGCCGATCATGAGTGCAGAGAGAAGACCCCACATTCCGGCGCCGAGGTAAAAGTTCACGCCGAGAACGGCGCTGGCCGCCGCGCCGCCGAAAATGGAATGCGAAAGCCCGTGACCGATGTAGCTCATGCTGCGCAAGACGACGTAGACGCCTACGAGACCGCAGATAGCCCCGGCGAGTGTCGCAACCATGAATCCGTTGCGGAAGAACTCGAACTGGAATGGCTCGAACAGTGTCATTCGATTCCCATCGGGCTGTCGGTCACGAGGAGCATGCCGCCGTGTTCGAGAACTTCCATCGGCGCTCCGTAGGTGCGTTCGAGAACCGACGAGGTGAGAACTTCGGCGGGAGTTCCAACGGCGATGAGTTCGCGGTTGACGCAAGCGATTAACGGCAGATGCGCAGCAAGACCGTTGATGTCGTGAGTGGAGAGCACGACAGACGTGCCATTGCGATGAAGATCAGTGAGTAGGTGGACAACTTCATGACGGGTGCGCACATCGACACCCGAGGTTGGTTCATCGAGAACGAGAAGTTCGGGATCGCGATGAAGGGCGCGTGCGAGGAACACCCGCTGCTGCTGGCCGCCGGAGAGTTCGCGGATGTGCCGGTGTTCAAAACCGCCGAGTCCGAGTTGCTCGAGTAACTCAGCCACGCGTTTGCGCTCTGACTCGGTGGCACGCGGTCGATACCACTTGGCCGCGGCCGCCATCAGAACGACCTCGCTCACCGTGATGGGGAAGTTCCAGTTGACCGTTTCGACCTGGGGAACATACGCGATCCGCAGATCGGCCCGACGGCGCACTACGCCCTCGGAGGGTCGAAGATTTCCGAGCACCAAACGCAACAACGTGGTCTTTCCCGATCCGGATGGACCGATGACCCCAAGGAACGAGCCTTCATCGATCGTCAGATGGACATGTTCGAGCACGGTCGGTCCGCCATAGGAATGCGAAATTCCGTCGAGCTCGATCATCGTTGTCACTGCGGGTAATTGGCCGTGTCCGGTGCGACGTCGGTGACGTCGAGATTGCGGAGAGCCGTTGCGTCGCCACCGAGGGCTTCAATCATGGTGACGTAATCGAACTGCATGAGCGCGAGAAACGAGTGATCAGCATCTCCGGGTTCACCAAGAAGATCGTCATCGCGAAGAACGTCGACGTAGGTGACGCCGGTCTCGCGTCCGATCTGTTCAAGTACCGGACTCGGGAAGACCTCGGAGCCGAAGATGGCCTTTACTTTGGAGTCCCTTACCTGAGCGATCAGGTCGCCAACTTCGCGCGCAGTGGGTTCGTTGAAATCAGAAGGTTGAATGGCGCCCACAACTACCCATCCGTAGTCGTTGGCAAAGTAGGCGTAGGCGTCGTGATAGGTGAGGAGTCTGCGGTCTTCAGCCGGCAGAGTTGCGCTCGCCGTTGTAACGGCTGCATCAAGTGCATTGAGTTTGCTCGTGTAGGCAGCCGCATTTGAGGTGTACGCCGCGGCATTCGCTGGGTCCATCTTCACGAGAACATCACGGATGAGCGCGACGTACTTAATGGCGAGTTTCGGGTTCGTCCAGAGATGGGGATTCGGCTTTCCGCCATCTTCGGGAAAAGAGAAGTCATAGATGTAGTCGGCAACGGGCAATACGGCCGTTCCGAGTTCACAAAGAGCAGCCGATTTGGGGAGGTTGCTATCAGCAAGTTCTTTCGTCGGTTCCTCGAGAACAAGACCGTTTGCAAAGAGCACATCGGTTTTGGCCAGCGTTACCGCCACGTTCGGCGAGGGTTCGAACGTGTGCGAGTTGGTGCCTTCAGGAACGATTCCCGTGATCTGCGCCAGTCCCCCGGCCACATTCGCAACGATCGACGTGATTGGGGCGACAGTGGTTGCGATGTTGAGTGTCGAGCCGGCGGGAATGGTCTGACCAGACAGGCATTCCGCCAGCGCCTCGGCCTGGATGTCGCCAGATTGGCCAGTCGCGTCGTTTCCGGATGTCGAGGAACAGCCCCCGATCAGGGCGAATGCCAAAACGGCGGCCGCGACACGAGGGGAGGTCTTGCGCAAGAAAGTCACCGCAGGACTCTACCGAACTGCCCGCAGATGCCCCGGTCGGCGAGTCGATAAACCGGAACATCTCCCGGGTTCTTGCCCTGTCGCAGTTAGTACAGACCTACGAGCGAGAAAACCACCCCGACTAGCGCAAAGAATCCGACAAAGGCAACGACCGCCAATACCGGTCGCCCCTTGAATTTCGGATCGATACGACCCCGCAAGCGATTGTAGACAGCGAAGATCACACCAAAAATTGCGGCGGTAACAATGAATCTCAACATTGGGTGAGGTTACTGCCAGCCCGGTAGGAGCTGAAGGTTTGGGTCTCCGAGCCTGCTCGGTTGATCAGCCGGTGAACGCCGGAACGACGGGTGCGTGAGTTATCCCACTCCTTCACCCAGCAAACGCCGCAGACCCCAGATCCGTCGCGCCGCTTTCGATTGCATCGCAAATCACGCGCGCCACAGTCGCTGGTTCTAATCCCTCACCCATCTTCGGCGCCGTGCCCGCAATCGCCCGACCCGCAAGCCCGGTTTCGGTATGCGGTGGTCGAGCATCAATCACGCGCACGCCTTTGCGACGCGCTTCACGGGCCAAACCTTCGTCGAACGCGCGCACCGCGGCTTTCGATGCACCGTAGGCAACCATGCCGGGCAAATTCTGTTCCGCGATGACACCGGAAATGTTCACGATCACGCCACCGGTGGCAAGTGTGTTCATCGCTTCGGTGGCAACCATGATCGGAATGAACGTGTTGGTCATGAACAGGTCTTCCATCACGTCGGTCGACAGCGTCGCAACGTCGCCGAAGGCCACGACTCCAACAGCGTTGATCACAACGTCGAGCTTCCCGTGATGCTCGACCGCGGTTCGCATCGCCGTGGCGCACGCATCGGGTGATCGCAGATCAAGTGCCACCCGCGGGCCAGCCACCGTCAGTTGATCGAGGCGTTGTTGGTCGCGCCCCACCAGGGTGAGAGCGGCTTTGCGTGCGGCGAGTTCTTCGCCCAGCGCCCGACCAAGTCCCCCGGTGGCGCCCAGCAAGAGAACCGATGCGCCGTTGAGTGATGTGCTTGTCATGGCCCGAGTTCTACCGCATCACAGGTCGATTTCTCTGATGCGGCGCCGTATCGGCCGCGACGTTTCGCTTCAGTTCACCGCTCAATCACCGCAGCTCCTCCTCCATTTGCCGGCCGCTCATTTCCGGGGCATTCCCTCGGTCCGGCCTAATCGCACATCACAACTCCGAAGTCGCCTGAATCCATGTGACAAAGTCAGTCTGTGTATTTCAACTGGTTGACTCCCAAGGCGCAGGCACGAAACGCCGGCGGCAAAGGTATGGGTTCCTATGCCATCGAGCCGATTACCGCAGGCGAGTCGGTCGCTGCGTTTGGCGGTTGGGTGGCCGACGAAGCCGAGTTGCGTTCGCTTCCAGCCGAACGCATTTCGCGCACGATGCAGATCGACGAACACCTCTATTTGGTGTCGGGCGAAACCGCTGATCCCGGCGACTATGTCAACCACTCGTGCACGCCCAACTGCGGGTTGGCCGGAAACATGCTCGTGGTCGCCATGCGCGACATCGCAATCGGTGAAGAGCTCACATTCGACTACGCCATGAGCGATGGCGGCGACTACGACGAGTTCGATTGCCTGTGCGGGTTGGCTGAGTGTCGTGGTGTAGTCACTGGCCGCGATTGGCGCCTTCCCGAGCTGCAGTCCCGGTATGCGGGATGGTTCTCTCCGTACTTGGCCCGAAAGATCGCAAACGAATCAAAAGGACTCCAATGACTGATGTGTTGATCTCCACAGAAGAAATCTCGACATCGATCAAAGGAGCCGTCGCCTACAGAATCGTTTACAACTCACACGATCTCCATGGCGTCGCCACGACGTCTTCGGGACTTGTCATTGCGCCCGCTGCCGCCGGAGAAAATCGCCGAGTCATCTCATGGGCGCACGGCACTACGGGCATTGGCGATGCCGGCTGCCCATCAGCTCAGCCCGATCCTGCTCGTGAACTCACTCTCTACTTCGCGCCAGGCAGCACCACACAAATCGATTACGGCATTCCTGGGCTGCAAACGTTCATCGATGACGACTGGGTTGTCGTTGCTACTGACTACCAAGGCCTTGGCACGCCCGGCATTCATCAGTACACCGTGAACCGCACCAACGCGATCGATGCAGTCAAAATTGTAAGTGCGGCACGGGAACTGAATGTTGGCGCGGGTGCGCGCTTTGGCGTTATCGGTTGGTCTCAGGGTGGTGGAACAGCGGCTGCTGCAGTCGAACTTGATGCGGCCGATTACGGCGATCTTGAGATTGTCGGCGCCGCCGCAATGTCACCGGGCGTTCCAATTATCGGTCTAAAACTGCCGGGACTTGGTTCCGCGCTCGGCGGCTCTGACATTCCGCCCGACGGACACTTGTTCATGATCCTTGGTGCAATGGTCACTGCATTCCCCGACACGTTGTCGCTTGACGACGTTTACACCGCCGTCGGCAAGCGCGTGTTCGAACAGGGTTGGAATGTGCAGGCCGTACATCATCTCAGCGACACACTTGGGCGCGCATACAAGCACGAAGGCCAAGTCATTGCCGTCGACACCACCAAGTTGGGCGTGTGGATGGCGGCGTTTACTGAGGCATCAGCAACCTTGAACAAGCCAATTGCTCCGGTGCTTGTTTTGATGGACGAACAAGACCCGAACGGTCCGTGCCCGATCACATGGCAACGCGGGTACGTCGATGCCGTGAAAGCGCTCGGCGGTGACATCACGGTGAAGTCGTACCCGGATGATGATCACTTCTCGTTGCCACAAAGCTGCGTTGCCGATGCCAAAGAGTGGCTCACGGCAAGATTTTCTTGATCTAGCAGCGGCTACAGCTGATCGGACCTGCCAAAAGGCCCTTGCCGAATTTATGCTGGT
>CAEZVV010000113.1_pt1 | contig 5616 bp, 9 predicted proteins | sample 7264831 | NCBI WGS metagenome assembly CAEZVV01 (sample SAMEA6813865, study PRJEB35770) | uncultured Microthrixaceae bacterium | biome: Freshwater; feature: Freshwater reservoir; material: water | place: Czech Republic | collected 2017-07-26 | depth 0.5m m | reverse complement strand
GCCGATGCGCACCACATCACGGCTCCTTCGCCTGGCGGTGTTGGCGCAATCAATTGCATGCGCACTGCCATCGCCGATGCGGGTCTCGTGCCATCCGATGTCACCTACGTCAATGCACACGGAACCTCAACACCACTTAACGATGCTGCCGAAGCGGCCGCCATCGCCGAGGTCTTTGGCGACACACCGCCGGCGGTGACCTCATTCAAGGGCGTCACTGGCCACGCTCTTGGTGGTGCTGGTTCGCTTGAAGCAGTCGGCATTGTGCTTGGCATGCAGAAGGGCGCAATCCCACCCACTGCCGGCTACGAGAACGTCGATCCCGAAATGGCACCTATCGACATCGTTGTCGGCGAGGCTCGTGAGTGGACTCCCGCTCCGGTGCTTTCAAACAGCTTCGGTTTCGGTGGCCACAACGGCTGCATCGTGATCGGCCCACCGCCGGCCTGAGCCTTTTCAGTCGAGACTGCCCTCTCGACGCAACAACCACTCTTTGGCGGGTACTCCCCCGCCGAACTGTCCGACGCCGCCGCCAGTCGGCAGCACTCGGTGACACGGCACGATGATGGCGATTGGGTTCGTGGCCATGGCGCTGCCGACAGCGCGCGCAGCCTTCGGCCGACCAGCACGCGCCGCTAAGTCGCCGTAGGTAGTCGTTTGCCCGAACGACACGGTTTCGAGCGCGTCCAAAACCTCTCCACGAAAACCGGCGCGTCCGCTGCGATCAATCGTCACATCGAATGACGTGCGCTCACCGTCGAAGTACTCACGTAATTGGGTGAGCGCCGTTTCGAGATGCGCGTCAGCAACTGCAGTTCCAGTGGCGTTTTCATTGAGGTCACCAAACCACACACGACAAACACCGACATCGTTGGCAATGACAGTGAGTGCACCGATTGGTGTGTCGATCAGTGCTTTGGCCATAACTCAGGCGTCGGCGAAGACGAAGAGGAGTTCAGTTTCGGCTGCAGTTTCGCCACCGACATGAGCTCGGCCGGAACCTTTGCCCGCACGAGCCGACATGCGACCGAGCGTGACTTCGAGTTCAAGCACATCGCCGGGCACAACCTGACGACGGAATCGCGACTTCTCAACGCCACCGAACAGCGGCAACTTGCCGGCGAAAGCGGGATCACTCAACACGGCGTAGGCGCCGAGTTGTGCGATGGCTTCGAGCATGAGCACGCCCGGCAGCGTGGGCCGGCCGGGGAAATGCCCCGGGAAGAACCACTCCTCACCAGTAATGCGCCATAAGCCCTTTGCCGAAGAACCAATTTCGAGTTCGGTGACTTCGTCGAGCAGAAGAAACGGTGGCCGATGCGGAAGCACATCGGCAGGTGCAGGGAAGCTCACTTGCCCAGCGCCTTGAGGAGATTGGCGGGCGTGTCTTTCGGGCTGACTTTGTACCAGGCCTGCTCGATCTTGCCCTTCTCGTCGATCAGGAAGGCTGAGCGCACGATGCCCATGTACTTCTTGCCGTACATCGACTTCTCGCCCCACACACCGAACTTCTCGGCCACAACATATTCTGGGTCAGACAACAACGTGAAGCCAAGGTCGTACTTGTCATCGAACTTGGCGAGCTTGGCCGGAAGATCGGGACTGATGCCGATGATGACGGTGTCGCCGATCTTCTTGGCGATGTCACGAAGACCGCAGCTCTGAGTGGTGCAGCCGGGTGTGTCGGCCTTTGGGTAGAAGTACACGAGGACCTTCGTGCCGGCGAAACCAGAAAGCTTGATCTTGGTGTCGGTCTGATCAGCGAGGGTGAACGCCGGCGCTTTCGCTCCAACTGCAAGTTGTGTCGTTGCCATGCCCCGAAACTAGCGGGAGAACCCATCCACAACAGACGCCAAGAACAACCAACACGAGCACGCGGCAAAACGAAAGAGGGAGAGTGCTCTCGCACTCTCCCTCTCTACAGATTGTGTTGCAGGGTGACTCAGGCGCCAGCCTTGGCGGAAGCCTTGAGCTTTGCTCCGGCCGACACCTTTGCGGCGTTGGTGGCGGGAACCTGGATGGTTGCACCGGTCTGCGGGTTGCGAGCGGTACGAGCCTTGCGGTGGGTCTGCTCGAAGCTGATGAAACCCGGGAGCGTCAGCTTCTCGGCGCCCTTGGCAACAACCTCGTGTGCGATGTCTTCAAACGACTTGAGAGTCTTCTCCACGTCGGCCTTTGTCTGGCCCGTCCGGTTCGAGATCTCGGCGATGAGTTCGCTCTTGGTCATGACTTCCTCCTGTTGGCCCAGCCATGTGGCCCGGCACGGGTTGGATTCCGGGTCGGCCCCCGGTCACCTTCGAACTCGGGCAGGACCGCCCGATAGGACTCAAGCATTGCGGCAGTTGAGGCCGAAATGGTGGATGGCAGCGGATTTTCCTGCATGACTATGCACTCGGCTGAATCAGTGCTGGTCAGAGGGTAAAATGAGACGCCCGTCACTCCGGCGAATTCATCATGAATTTGGCCGAATGAGCGAAATATCCCAGCATTGCGGCCTCGTCCTGGTCGCTCAGGGCACCTGCCTCGACCTCTGCTCCCACCGCAGTGGCCATGACGCGGAACCAGGCCTCTCGCTCGGCTTCCCCGATCACATACGGCTCATGGCGCATACGAAGCCGTGGATGGCCCCGCTGCTCGCTGTAGGTCTGAGGACCTCCCCAGAACTGGGTGAGGAAGAGCCGAAGGCGCTCACGGGCGCCATCGAGGTCATCAGCCGGATAGAGCGGAGCCAGCACCGGATCAGCAATGACGCCGTCATAGAACCGATCCACAAGGCGAGTGAAGAACTCTGGGTCGACTCGGTCATAGAGCGGCTGTTCGAGCGGAATCTTGCGAGGTGCGTTGTCAGAGCTTGCGTCGGTCATGACGCGTCGAGGGCGGCACGCACGTCAGCAATGAACGCGCCAGCGCCAGCGGGACCTTCGCCCTCTACAACTCGCCGCATAAGCGCCGAGCCGATGACGCAACCGTCGGCGACCTGACTGACTTCCGCAGCTTGCTGACCGTTCGATACGCCAACACCAACGAGCACAGGCTTGTCGGTGATTGCCTTGAGTCGACGAGCAATAACCAGAGATGACTCGGCCAGCGCATCGCGCTCACCAGTCACGCCGAGAAGACCGACGGCGTAAACGAAACCGCGGGAACGAGCCACCACGCGAGGAAGGCGTTCATCGGGCGCAGTCGGTGCCGCGAGCATCACCGTTTCAATTCCTGCTGGATCGGCCGCCGTTGCCCACGGGCCAACCTCTTCGAGCGGAAGGTCGGGAAGGATCGCCGCGCGCACACCAGCTTCGTACATCAGCGATGCAAAGCGTTCATGGCCCATGTGGAACGCAAGGTTGTAATAGGTCATAACGGCGAGCGGAACACCAGCATCGATCGTGCGCAGTGTGTCGAGCACCGTGACAGGACTGGCGCCGTCACGCAACGCCAGTTCGCTGGCTTCTTGAATGATCGGGCCGTCCATGACGGGGTCAGAAAATGGAATACCGATTTCAATGGCATCGGCACCGGCGTCGGCAACAGCGCGAACAACGTCGGGCCATTCGTCATGAAGCCCGCCAGTGACGTAGGCAATCAATAACTTGCGACCACTTTCGCGAGTGGCACGCAGCGAGAGTTCGAACTCCCCCGGCTCGGTGGGAGCGTCGGGGATCGTGAGTCCTTCTTCGGCAAGCGTCGGGCTCATCCCAGGATTTCCATCATTTGGCCGACGTCTTTGTCGCCGCGGCCAGACATGTTGAGAAGCACCGTCTTTCCGGCAAGCTTCGCTCGGTCACGACTGATCCAGGCCAATGCGTGAGCTGGTTCGAGCGCCGGAATGATGCCTTCGGTGCGGCTGAGAAGTTGGAACGCAGCGATGACTTCGTCATCGGTGACCTGTTCGTAACGGGCACGACCGATTGAGGAAAGGTGCGAATGCTCAGGACCAACGCCTGGGTAATCGAGACCCGCAGAGATCGAATGCGCTTCTTGCACCTGGCCGAATTCGTCCTGCATGAGATAGCTCTTCATACCGTGCACAACGCCGGGCACGCCACGACCAACCGCAGCGCCACCAGCAGGTTCAACGCCAACAAGTTCGGCGGTGGTGTCAGCAAAGCCACTGAAGATGCCGATGGCATTTGATCCGCCACCAACACATGCGGTGACGACATCGGGGATCTCATTGTCGAGCAACTTGGCGCACTGCTCGCGAGATTCCTTGCCGATGACGGTATGGAATTCGCGGACCATCCACGGATACGGGTGCGGGCCCATCACGGAACCAAGGCAGTAATGAGTGTTTTCGACGGTAGCGACCCAATCGCGCATGGCTTCGTTCACTGCGTCTTTGAGCGTTCGGCTGCCAGACATTGCCGGAACAACTTCAGCACCGAGCAAACGCATGCGGAACACATTGAGTGCCTGACGTTCCATGTCGACTTCGCCCATGAAAACTTTGCATTCCATGCCCATAAGCGCGGCGGCTGTTGCTGACGCGACACCATGCTGACCAGCACCTGTTTCGGCGACGAGGCGGGTCTTGCCCATGCGCTTGGCAAGGAGCGCTTGACCAAGCACGTTGTTGATCTTGTGCGAACCGGTGTGATTGAGGTCTTCGCGCTTGAGCAACACGCGCACACCAAGTTCTGCTGACAAACGATGACATTCGGTGATCGGCGACGGACGACCGGCGTAATCGGCGAGCAACCCGTCGAGTTCGTCACGGAATGATTGATCGGCCCACGCCTCACGGAACGCGGCTTCGAGTTCCTGACAGGCCGGAACAAGAGTCTCGGGCACGTAGCGCCCTCCGAACTCTCCGAAACGACCGCTTGATGATGGCTCGGGCAGTGACATGGAGATGAGGCTACGCCGGGCCCGGGTCGGTGGAGAACTCGGACAGGGCATCTCTCGAACTCGTTATGAACGCGGCCAGCGCTTCCGGATCCTTGTGGCCGGGAGATGCCTCCACCCCGCTCACCACATCAACCCCCCACGGACGAACTCGCTCGACCGCTTCAGCCGCATTGGCTGGGTTCAGGCCACCGGCGAGGATCACCCGACGACGCTGCGGAAGATCGGCGATCCGGGACCAGTCGAAGGTCTCGCCCGAGCCTGGCGTGGGTGAATCCAGCAGCACCGCATCGATCGGATACTCATCGAGGCGTGTGAGCCGGGGATCGTCAGCGGTGAAGACTTGGACGAGGAACGGAACGGCGTCGCGCAATGCCTGCGCCACCTCTGGACCTTCGTTGCCATGCAACTGCACTCCAGTGAGCCCTGTGGCATTCACGATTTCAAGAATGCGCTCTGCAGACTCGTTGCGGAAGACCCCCACCGCAATCGTTTCGGACGGAAGTTGCGAAACGATCGCCGCAACTGTTGCGACATCGACGTGGCGTTTCGACTCGGCAAAAATGAAGCCGAGCGCGTCGGCGCCGAGGGACACTGAAAGGAGTGCATCCTCGGCGCTCGTTGTTCCGCAGATCTTGATGAACACGCCGCGACGCTAGCGGCGCGACGTGTTCATCACGCGATCATTTGTTTCGTCAGACTCAAGCGTCGACCATACGACCGCTGAGGTACTCGTCGTAGGCCGCGAGGTCGAGGTGACCGTGTCCGCAGTAG
>CAEZVV010000110.1_pt1 | contig 5689 bp, 3 predicted proteins | sample 7264831 | NCBI WGS metagenome assembly CAEZVV01 (sample SAMEA6813865, study PRJEB35770) | uncultured Microthrixaceae bacterium | biome: Freshwater; feature: Freshwater reservoir; material: water | place: Czech Republic | collected 2017-07-26 | depth 0.5m m | reverse complement strand
TCGCCGCGAAAACCCGTTGCTTGATGTACGTGTGTTCCGCATCGCTCGCTTTAGCGCAGCGGCGGGTTCAATCGCAGCAGCATTCTTCACTCTCTTCGGGTTCATCTTTATCGTCACGCAGTACTTCCAATTCGTGCGCGGTTACTCAACGTTGTCGGCGGGCCTGCACACGTTGCCATTTGCAATTTTCGCCGCGATCACAGCGCCAAACGCCGCACGTTTGGCGCTGAAGTTTGGACCGCGTCGCGTCGTTGGGACTGGGCTGCTCTCGATGATGATCGGATTCATCATCATCGGATTTTGCAACGCCGATACCGCGTACTTCGGGCCAGTGGTGATTTCGATGGCGTTCATCGCAACCGGACTATCGCTGGTTACGTCTCCATCAACGGCCGCTGTTATGTCCTCGCTGCCGAAGGAGAAGGCTGGCGCTGGCGCAGCCGTCAACGACACCACGCGTGAAGTTGGTGGAACCCTCGGAGTAGCTGTTGTCGGAAGCGTGTTCGCTTCGGTCTACGCGCCCAAGATCGGCGAGTTCTTTACGAATTTCCCTCAGGTTCCCGCCGATGCTGTTGCGGCCGCCAAGGCATCAATGGCGGCCGCCATCATCGTGGCGTCCCAAGCTCCTGACGAGGTGCGGCAGTTGTTCGAAACGGCCGCATCAGACTCCTTCATGCAAGGAATGCGCCTCGCCTGCTTCGTTTGTGCCGGTGTCGCCCTTGTCGGATCGATCGCAGCATTCGTCTTTCTGCCCGATCTGGAGTCACAAGAAGCGCCGCATCCTGGCGAATGGCCAGAACTCGAAGACGCATAGGCGGAGATTGGCACTCGGGATCGCGAAAACCCAGCGATTTCGGGGCATGACGCTTGTCACTTCCGAATAGGGACAGTAACGTCGGGGCCTGTCGTCGCTTCGGTGGCGGCACTGGGGAAGGTCTCAACGACCGGCCCTGCATTCGTTCGAGTGCGCCGTAGTGCCGGTTCAACTTGGTGTACCGAGTGAACCATCCGACGTTTGTCGGGATTCCAGTCATCTACAAAGGGGAAATCAGTGCCTAAAGGCAATGAAACTGCGTCGGTGAACAGCCGACCCAAGCGCCGCACACGTGGCGCGGTGTTGGTTGTGGCGCTCGTCGCCGTGCTCAGCATCTTTGCTGCCGCTTGCGGTGGCGGCCGATCCGATTCTTCGGGCGGAAGCTCAAACACCACAGCGAAGTCGACGGCAACAAGCTTCGGAACTCTCGATTCGCCGTGCGGCGCAGGTGAAGCAAAGGGCGCGACCCAGCAGGGTGTCACCGACACTTCAATCACCATCGGTTACGGCGATGACGCTGGTTACGCCGGCGCCCCTGGCCTTAACAAGGAAATGTCCGACGCAATGAAGGCCATGATCAAGTGGTGCAACGATCAGGGCGGCATCAACGGTCGTCAGATCACTGGCAAGTACTACGACGCAGCAATCATGGAAGCCAACAACCGCATGACCGAAGCCTGCACACAGGTCTTCATGCTTGTTGGTCAAGGCTTCTCGCTCGATTCAGTGCAGGAACAGACCCGTCTTGGTTGCAAGATGGCCTCGGTTCCCACCTACTCGGTGAGCGCTGCATTCGCCAACGGTCCTCTCATGGTGCAGGCCGTTCCGAACCCGATCGACAAGACCCCGCTTGCCGGTGCCTACCAGCTCGCTGGTCTTTTCCCTGACGCAGTGAAGAAGGCAGCAATCTTCACCGCCAATTACGCAGCGACCAAGGACTCCACCGACAAGGCGAAGACCTCGTTCACAACCGCAGGTTGGAACTTCCTTGACTGTGAACAGACCTACAACATCGGTGGCGAGTCCAACTGGACGCCATTCGTTCAGCGTCTGAAGGATTGTGGAGCAGAGGTCGTGTTCTTCTCTGGTTCACCTGCTCCGAACTTCCAGAACGTCCTTGATGCCGCAAAGGCCATCAACTTCACGCCGAAGTGGTACGTGGATTCAAACTTCTACGACCCAACTTTCGCGAAGTGGAATACATCTGGCAACGCCGACAACGTGTACGTGCGCATGGCGTTCTACCCGTTCGAGCAGGCTTCGGAACACCCCGCCGTTCAGCAATACCTTGATCTCATCAAGGCATCGGGAGGCAAGACCGGTCTTCTCGGTGCGCAGGCCACCACGAACTTCCTCCTTTGGGCATCGGCTGCACAGGAGTGCGGAAGCACCCTCACCAGCGATTGCGTGATGGAAAAGCTCAAGGCCATCAACGAATGGGACGGCGGCGGACTTCACTCCAACGCTGACCCAGGTGCAAACCTTCCCCCGGACTGCGGCATGCTCGTCCAGCTCAAGGGAACCGAATACACCCAGGTTGCGCCTTCAACAAAGGCACAGATGGAATGCTCGCCGAAGTTCATCGGCAGTGTTACCGGCCCGGTTGTTGACGCCGCCAAGCTTGACGCCAATCGCGTTTCGCAGGTAGCGAAGTAAAACTCGGCGCTTCGGCGTCACGTAGAACTGAACAGGGGCGGTCGTCGGGAAACCGGCGGCCGCCCTTGTCGGTTTTGCTGCCGAAGGCTTGAGGTCCCTCACCACGTCGAACATCGACTCGAACCTGTCTTCGCATCGGAGTTCCGAGGGCTACCCTCGGTCTTTCGAATCGAAGGGGGAAGTTCATGGGTGCAGGGAAATATTCGCGTAGGCCGCGCGTCGCAGTGCTTACAGTGGCACTCGTTGCCGTTCTAAGCGTGTTCGCAGTCGCGTGCGGCGGCGGTCGATCCGATTCGTCCGGTGGAACCGCAACAACCAAGGCGCCGGCGGCGACGGACTTTGGCACGATGGCTTCGCCGTGTGGGAGCGGTGATGCGAAAGGTGCAACAGCACAGGGCGTCACCGACACTTCAATAACCATCGGTTACGGCGATGATGCTGGTTACGCCGGTGCTCCTGGTTTGAACAAGGAAATGTCCGACGCGATGCGGGCAATGATCAAGTGGTGCAACGACCAAGGCGGAATTAACGGTCGCCAGGTTGTTGGCAAGTACTACGACGCCGCAATCATGAACGTTTCGAACGTGATGACCGAAGCGTGTTCGCAGGTCTTCATGCTTGTGGGCGAAGGCTGGTCGCTCGATTCGGCTCAGGAGAAGGTTCGAGTCGGCTGCAACCTTGCTGCAGTGCCGACCTACACGGTGTCACCGCAATTCGCGAATGGCCCGATGATGGTGCAACCCTCGCCGAATCCCGCCGATTACTACGGCGCAGCGAACGCATTCATCTTCGCGGAGGAATATCCAGAAGCGGTGAAAAAGGCCGCGACGATGTATGCAAACTATGCGGCTACTCAGGATTCAACTGAGAAGGCAGTCATCGCGTACAAGCAAGCTGGTTGGACATTCCTTCCTTGTGAGCAGGTGTACAACATCGGTGGCGAGTCCAACTGGACGCCGTTCGTTCAGCGCTTGAAGGACTGCGGCGCTGAGGTCGTGTACTTCTCTGGTTCGCCGAATCCAAACTTCCAGAACGTGCTCGATGCTGCGAAAGCGATTGGGTACAGCCCGATGTGGATGCTTGAAGCGAACTTCTACGATTCGAACTTCGCGAAGTGGAACACCTCTGGAAATGGAGACAACGTCTACGTTCGTATGACGTACTACCCGTTCGATCAGGCCGACAAGATCCCGGCAGTGGCGAAGTATCTCGAGATCATGAAAGCCGACAACGCAACCACTGGACTTTTGAGCGCTCAGGCAACTGCAGCGTTCTTGCTGTGGGCCCAAGGTGTAAAGGCCTGCGGTTCGAATCTCACAAGCGATTGCGTAATTGGTGAACTCAAGAAGGTCACAAGTTACGACGCTGGTGGTATGCAGTCGCCGACAAATTCTGGCGCCAACATTCCTGGTGACTGTGGTCTCATCGTGAAACTGACGGGCACCAAGTACGAACAGGTACTTCCAACCACGATTGGTACTCAGGCATGTAATCCGAAGTACCTCATCAAGCTCACTGGTCCGGTTGTCGATCGAGCCAAGCTCGACTCCAACCGCATCTCACAAGCCGGTCAGTAGTTCCCGGCGCTTCGGCGCTCTCTCAGTGTGATCAAGGGCGGTCGTCAGGTATCTGGCGATCGCCCTTGTTGTTGCTATCAGCCGCCCGCAGGGCGGAGCCGACTGTGGGATAGAACGCGTCGTCGCCGACCAATTGAGTGATTTCGTAGCGATCAAGTTTGTGCCGCACGCTGGTCATTGCATCAGCGAAGACAAGTTTTACGTTGTGTTCGGCGAGTTCAGTGAGCACTTGTTTGATGGTGAGCGAACCGGTGAAGTCGACATCGGTGATGGCCCCAGAGTCGAGCACGATGAGTTGCAGTGGCTCGGATGAATTCGCAAGTGCGGTGAGATCTTCAAGGAAAAGGTTCGCATTGACATAAAACAGGTCAGAGGCGAAGCGATAAACGGCAACGCCCGGAGCGGTTCTTGCACTTGGATCGAACGGAGTGGAGTGAAGCCCAGTGTCGTTTTCGTCGGGGATCATCACTGCGGTGGCGGTCTTGTAGGAGCGACGAAGATGTCCGATCACCGATGCGACAATCGCCAACACGATGCCTTGCTCGACGCCGAGCAGAACCACGGTCGCTGCTGTAAGCACCGCTACGACAAACTCGTCTTTCCGAACTCGGAAGATGCTGCGCATTCCCTTGATGTCAATGAGTTGAATGCCAATCATGAAGACAACGGCGGCCAGCACAGCTTTCGGCATGTATTCAAGTGGGGCGGTGAGGAAGAGCAGCACAATGAGAACGATGAGCCCTGTTGTGATTTGCGCGAGCTGGCTTCGACCACCGGCACCATCGACCATCTCGGTTTTGGTTGGGCTTCCGTTGACAACAAACGTGCCGGTGAGGCCCGCAAAGATGTTGGCTGTGCCGAGACCGACGAGGTCAACGTTTTCGTCGAACTTGTCGTTGTACTTCGCGGCATACGCACGTGAGGTCGCCGCGCTCTGAGCGAGGATCAGAATAAAGATCGAGACAGCGGTTCCCATGAGCGATGGAACGTCGGAGAAGCTGAGGCCGCTCGGGATACCAATCTTGGGAAGTCCACCTGGAACAGCACCGAGGGTTGCGATTCCGTGTGACACCAGATCCCAGTGCCAAGAAATCACAATGGCACCGATTACCGCGACAAGAGCACCAGGAACCTTCTTCGTCACGAACCTCCCGCCAAGGATGACGACGAGCACGCCGACCGAAACCGCGACAGTCGCCCAACTTGTTGAGCCGACGTTCTGCAGCGTTGAGATCAGTTTGGTAATCGTGTTGTCGAAGAGGTCGCCATTGATAGTGATGCCCTTACCTTCGGGGACACCAAGCAAGCCGCCGACTTGGCCGCACGCAACTTGAATGCCAACACCGGTGAGGAAACCAATAAGTACAGAACGAGAAAGAAAGTTGGCGAGAAACCCGAGACGAATGACCCGAGCAAGCAGCAGAAATCCTGCGGCCATAAGTGCAAGCAGGCCTGCGAGCGCGACGTAATGGTCCGAGCCTGGTTGCGCGAGTCCAATCAGGCCGGCGGCCATGACAGCTGCAGTTGCCGAGTCAGCGCCAACGACAAGGTGGCGAGACGAGCCAAAGACGGCGAACGCCAACATTGGCAAAAGAATTGTGTAGAGACCGGTGATGACGGGCATGCCGGCAATCGAGGTGTA
>CAEZVV010000103.1_pt1 | contig 6250 bp, 5 predicted proteins | sample 7264831 | NCBI WGS metagenome assembly CAEZVV01 (sample SAMEA6813865, study PRJEB35770) | uncultured Microthrixaceae bacterium | biome: Freshwater; feature: Freshwater reservoir; material: water | place: Czech Republic | collected 2017-07-26 | depth 0.5m m | reverse complement strand
TCGTAATCGTCCTTCGAAAGGAGATAGCGCAACTTGTCGAGCGTTGCTGTTGCCTCGAAGTGATTGAGGTTCATCTTCCAGTTACCGGAGATGAGTGGTTTGCGGTCAGGCATTTGATGCTCCTCGTAAGGCTTCGAGTCCGGGGAGGTCGCCGTTCTCAAGCAATTCGAGTGACGCACCTCCACCGGTTGAGACGTGATCGACCTCGCTGGCGAGACCGAACGCGTCGAGTGCTGCAGCAGAATCACCACCACCGACAACGGTGAAGCCACGGGCTTCAGCCATCGCTTCGGCAATTACGCGTGTGCCTGCGGCAAAGCGCGGATCTTCGAACACACCCATGGGGCCGTTCCAGAAGATCGTTTTTGCTTCAGCAATGATGTCGGCGAATTCCGATGCGGTTCCGGGACCAATGTCGAGACCCTTCCAACCGTCGGGAACATCGGAACCAAGTTGGCGAACTTCTCCCCCTGCTTCGGGGTTCATGATTTCGCCGCCCGGGCCGAGCGCAGTTACATCGTGTGGGATGTGAATCGTGACATCGGAGTCGAGGAAGCGCTTGCAGGTTTCGATCTGGTCGACTTCAAGCAACGAATCGCCAACGTGATGTCCCTGTGCGGCGAGGAACGTGAAACACATTCCGCCGCCGATGATGAGCGCGTCGGCAACTTCTGACAACGCGTCGATAACGCCAAGTTTGTCCGACACCTTCGAGCCGCCAAGGATGACGACAAAAGGACGCTTCGGATCCGAACGCAGCGGCAACAACACGTCGACTTCACGCTGAAGCAGACGACCTGCGGCCGACGGAAGGAACTGCGGAGGACCGACAATCGATGCATGTGCGCGGTGCGAAGCACCAAACGCGTCGTTGACGTAGAGGTCCTGACCAGCGATGAGTTCCTGCACAAACGCAGGGTCATTGGCGGTCTCGCCCGGGTTGAATCGCAGGTTGTCGAGCAGTTCGACGCCCGGTGCGAGTTCAGCGAGACGACGACGAACTGGCTCCACCGAATACTTCGGATCGGGAGCACCCTTCGGACGACCGAGATGCGTGCACGCGGTGACGGTTGCGCCGCGAGACGTCAGATACTCGATCGTGGGAAGTGCAGCACGAATGCGGAAGTCGTCGACGATCTCACCATTGGAGATCGGCACATTGAAATCAGCGCGTAGGAGAACTCGGCGACCACTGACGTCGCCGAGGTCCTCCAGCGAAGGAACGCTCATCGGGCGGGACTACTTCGCCGCTTTGGCCATGACCTGCACGAGGTCGACCAGGCGGTTGGAGTAACCCCACTCGTTGTCGTACCAGCCGAGCACCTTCACGAGGTTGCCCATAGCCATGGTGAGCTTCGAGTCGAATGTGCACGATGCGGGCTGACCGACGATGTCGGAAGAAACAATTTCTTCGTCGGTGAACACGAGCACCTTCGAAAGCGGACCAGAAGTTGCGGCCGCTTTGAACGCTGCGTTGATTTCATCGACGGTGACGTCACGCTTGAGCACACCAACGAAGTCGGTGATGGAGCCGTCCGGGACGGGCACGCGAAGTGCGGTGCCGTCGAGCTTGCCCTTCATGGCTTCAAGCACGAGGCCGGTGGCGCGAGCTGCACCAGTTGACGACGGTGTGATGTTCGCGGCCGAAGCGCGTGCACGACGCATGTCGGTGTGCGGGCCGTCGACGAGGTTCTGATCGCCGGTGTAGGCGTGAACAGTGGTCATGAGGCCCTTTTCGACGCCGAAGGCATCGTCGAGAACCTTGATCATCGGAACGAAGCAGTTGGTCGTGCACGAAGCATTCGACACAACCTTGTGCTTGGCCGGGTCGAAGGTGTCGTCATTGACGCCAACAACGAAGGTGGCATCGGCGTTAGTGGCCGGGGCCGAAATGATGACGTACGGGGCGCCTGCTTCGAGGTGAGCGGCGGCCTTGTCGCGATCGGTGAAGAAGCCAGTGGACTCCACAACGATGTCGACGCCGAGTTCCTTCCAAGGAAGATCCTTGGGGTCACGGATTGCGGTGATCTTGAGAAGCTTGCCGTCCACGAGGATGCCCTCGTCAGTTGCTTCGACGGTTGCGTCGAGGCGACCCATGACCGTGTCGTACTTGAGGAGGTGCGCCATGGCAGGCACCGAACCCAAATCGTTGGCGGCAACGATTTCGACATCAGCGCCGGACTGCCTCACCGCCCGGAAGAAGTTGCGGCCGATGCGACCGAAGCCATTGATGCCGACACGGATGGTCATTGTGGGCACTGCCTCCTGGGTTGGCCGTCGACGGTCGACGGCTTTAGTGACGAGATGGGTTGACGTTACGCCAGACGGCGCACGCGTTTGGCCGGTCTGACTCCGGCCCGGCCGATTCTCGCGGAATCGGCGCCCGTGATGATGTCAGCGGTCGAGGTCGCGATGGGTGACCCGAAGGTGAAAACCCCGCTCGCGAAGGGCCTCAGCCACCGCTTCGGCGATTGCAACCGAACGATGGCGCCCGCCCGTGCAGCCAAAAGCCACCGTGAGATAGCTCTTTCCTTCGGCCACATAGGCCGGCAACAGCATCTCAAGGAGTCCGTCGATTTGAGAAAGAAACTCGGAAGTGAGCGGCTGGGACAGCACGTAGTCACGAACGGGTTCGTCGAGACCAGTGAGCGGGCGCAATTCTTCGACCCAATGGGGGTTCGGGAGGAATCGGCAATCGATCACTAGGTCGGTGTCGAGGGGAAGCCCGTGCTTGTAGCCAAACGACAACACCGTCGTCTGCATGCCGCCAGCTGGGGCATCAGCCGCAAAGAGATCGAGCATGCGGGCACGAAGTTGATGGACGTTGAGTTCGGTGGTGTCGATGACGACATCGGCCTCGGCCTTCACCGACTGCAGAACTCGGCGTTCTTCCTGAATTGATTCGGCGAGAGAACGGTCTTCAGCGGCAAGTGGATGGCGGCGACGGGTGCTTTCGTAACGACGCACGAGCTCGTCGGTCGCCGCTTCAAGGAACACGATGCGAAGTCTGTTGCCCTGGCGACGCAGCGCGTCGAGAGCCGGCAACGCTTCGGAGTGATAGGGCCCGGTACCGACGACAAGGACGACATTGGTGATGGTCGCATCGGGGGCATCGGCGAAATCGGCAACCCGGCCAATAAGCGCTGGCGGCAAATTGTCGATGATGTACCAGCCGAGATCTTCGAGGACGTCCGCGGCTTGAGAGCGTCCGGCTCCCGACAATCCCGTGATCACAACGAAGTCGCTCACCGTCTGAACGCTACCGGCGTTGAGCCACCAACGTCAGCAACCGCGGAATCGTCGTGACTTCGGTGTATTCCGGAGCTCGATCGATGAAGCCCTGCGGCGGCGCTGGTTCAATCATGCGTTCCAACGCAAGCCCTGAATCGGCCATGGCATTGATGTAGCGACTGAGGGGCCGGTGCACGAAGCGGATGAACACATCCTTTTCGACCTCTTCAATGGTTGCCTGTTCGATGAGGTACGGGCCGATGCGCCAGTACTGCTCGGGCGGGTCAAGGATCTGATCGTCGATCCAACCGGAACCGGGCGTCTGCAACAACGGATGATTCAGGCAGAAAATGAAACGTCCGCCTGGCCGAAGTACACGAGCAACTTCAGCGAGCGCTTCGTCGACTGCGTCGATGTGCTCAAACACGAGACAGCACACGACGGCATCGAATGACGCGTCGTCGAATGGAAGAGATTCGGCACCTGCGAGTTGGTACTCGGGGCCGCCGCCACGACGAATGGCTTCATCGATTTGGTTCACGGTCGGATCAATACCGATCACGGTTGCTCCGTGCGTCGCGGCGATCGCACGAGCGACCTGACCTTCACCGGTGCCAACCTCAAGCACGCGCTCAAAGCCTTCCGTCCATTCGAGAATCAGCGGAATGATTTGCTCGGTGTATTCGGGATCAACACCGTCGGTGAACTCGCGCTGCCACCAATCGGCATGGGCTTCCCATAGTTGGGCATTGGCATCAGGTTCAGACACGTGGTCTCCGATTCAGCGCGAGTCTCGACGAGAAGGAACATGGATCTTGTCCCAAACTGCTTGGCCGACCGAATCGGGAAGCCACGGAAGCGCTTTGAGTTCCTCTTCAGTTGCTCGTTTCACCGCAGTGACTCCCCCAAGTTCTTTGAGCAGGCGCGTCCGACGCGCTTCACCAAGCCCGGGGATGTCATCGAGCACAGACTTCGTCATGCGTTTGCCGCGCAGTTCGCGGTGGAACGAAACCGCGAAACGGTGAGCCTCATCGCGAATGCGCTGCAGCAGATACAGCGCGTCGCTTCCGCGCGGAACTTCCACTGGCTCGGAACGATGGGGCAGATACACCTCTTCAAAACGCTTTGCGAGTGATGCGACGGGAATCTCTTCGTCGAGTCCGAGTTCCTCGAGCACTTTGACCGCAACGCTGAGCTGACCCTTGCCGCCGTCGACGAGCAGCAATTGCGGCGGATAGGCGAACTTCCCTGATCGTTCGGCAACCGGCTTGCTGCGCTCTTCGAGATAGGCACTTAAGCGACGGGTGAGTACCTCTTCCATGGCTGCGAAATCATCGTTGCCCTGATTGCTCTTAATTTTGAATCGACGGTATTCCCGCTTGTTCGGCAAACCGTCTTCCATGACGACCATCGAGCCGACATAGTCGCTGCCCTGAATGTGACTCATGTCGTAACACTCAATGCGCAACGGAGCTTCGGGCAGACCCAAGTGTTCTTGCAGGTCATTGAGAGCACGCGCGCGACTGTTGTGATCGGCAGCGCGCTTCAAACGGTGTCGAGAGAATTCTTCGGTGGCGTTCTTTGTCACCGTCGCCATGAGTTCGCGCTTATCGCCGCGATGCGGAATCCGAATGCTGACCTTTGAGCCGCGCTGAGAACTCAGGAACTCTTCGTACAGTCCCGGGTTCGCGCTTTCGAACGGAACCAGCACTTCTTTGGGCACGCCAAGCGGAGGTGGATCGCCATAGAGACGTTCAAGAATGCAATCGATGAGTTCTCCATCGGAAAGGTCTTCTTTGCGATCAAGGACGTAGCCCTTGCGACCAACCACGCGACCTCTCCGAACGAAGAACACCTGGACCGACGCTTCGAGTTCATCACCAGCAAGTCCGACAACGTCGAGGTCTTCGTCTTTCTCCAAGACCATCTGCTGACGTTCGACCACCTTGCGCACCGCACCGAGGCGGTCACGAAGCCGAGCAGCGCGCTCGAACTCGAGTTCATCGCTGGCCAGTTGCATTTCGACTTCGAGCCGAGAAATCACTTCATCGGTATCGCCATCAAGGAAACGGATGAGATCGCGAACCAGCGATTCGTACTTCTCTGGCGTGATCTCGCCGACACACGGACCGCTGCACTTCTCAATGTGAAATAGCAAACATGGCCGACCGAGTTTGGCGTGACGGGACAGCTTCGTGTCCGAGCACGTTCGAACCGGGAACGTTCGCAACAACTGATCAAGGGTTTCGCGGATCGCCCACGCAGCGGCATACGGGCCGAAGTATCGAGTGCCTTTGCGCTTATCGCCACGCATGACGGTGGCTCGTGGCCATTCATCGTCGACAGTGACAGCCAGAAACGGATAACTCTTGTCGTCCCGAAGGTCGATGTTGAACCGAGGCTCATGCTGTTTGATCAGGCTGTACTCGAGCATGAGCGCTTCGAGCTCGTTGCGAACCTGAATCCATTCGACCGTCTCGGCCGTGGCCACCATCTGGGCGGTGCGAGGCGCGAGATGGACCGGATCTTGGAAATAGTTCGACAGTCGCGACCGAAGACTCTTGGCCTTGCCCACATAAATGACGCGACCGTTGATGTCCTTGAATTGATAGGAGCCGGGCTCGTCAGGAATCGTGCCGGCCGGCGGTCGCTGCACCATTCCGACGATCGTATGGGCCATCAGAGGCAAACAAGCCGTTGAGTGCCTACACTGTCGGAGCCGGCCTGGTATCCGGCGACATATCGAGACCCGAGGCCGACAACCCCGTGGCGTGGCGACCAGGCTGCCCCCACCGGCCACTCATCGGATCTCCCCGTCCTTTCAGGGAGTGCTCCACAACATGCTTCGCCTCCAACTACCGCTCGGTGAGCGCTACACAGACGCCACACCCGGCGAACTCGCCGATCGCATCGCCGCGGCCAAGGCCACCCTTGGCGACCGCCTCTTCATCCTCGGCCACCACTATCAGCGCGATGAGGTCATGGAATGGGCCGATGCACGGGGCGACTCCTTCCGACT
>CAEZVV010000096.1_pt1 | contig 6747 bp, 5 predicted proteins | sample 7264831 | NCBI WGS metagenome assembly CAEZVV01 (sample SAMEA6813865, study PRJEB35770) | uncultured Microthrixaceae bacterium | biome: Freshwater; feature: Freshwater reservoir; material: water | place: Czech Republic | collected 2017-07-26 | depth 0.5m m | reverse complement strand
CGTCTCAACTGAAAGACGCCGGGCTCACAGTTTTCCACGTTGTCCCCACGCTTCGAGCAGCGCTGAAGGCGGTTGATGCTGGTGTCGATGGCCTCGTTGTAGAAGGTTCAGAGGGGGGGGGATTCAAAAATCCCAGTGACGTCTCGACAATGGTGCTGCTGCCGTTGGTTGCTTCCAAGGTTGAGGTTCCGGTAATCGCAGCCGGGGGTTTCGTTGATGGTCGAACGATGGCTGCTGCTCTTGCACTGGGAGCCGAAGCGATTCAGATGGGAACGCGCATGGTGGCGACCGTCGAATCCCCGATCCACGAAAACTGGAAACAGGCGATTGTCGATGCATCCGAAACGGACACGGTGCTGCTCAACCGCCATGCAGCTCCATCACTTCGAGTGCTTCGTACCGACCGAAGCAACGCACTTGAATTCGATACCAGTACAAACGCGATGGAGCACATGGCTCGTCACAGCGAGCTCTACTTCGGGGGCGATATGGATGCAGCTCTGGCGCTGGGCGGCGCTGTCGCTGGCCGTATCGAATCAATTGAGCCGGTCGCCGATGTCATTAAGAACTGCTCAAACGAATGTCTTGAGGTTTTGCGCAACCTTGGATCGACGTACGTGAAGTGACTCAGTCGATGGGGAGGCGGGCCATCAGGTCGGCCTTGCGCTCTTCGAACTCGTCGAAGTCGATGACTTTGTCGTCAAGTTGCTTGTGGATCAACTCAATCTGAGCAAGTAGTTCTGCGGCAGAAAGCTCGCCTTCAGCAGAGAGTTCAACGAGTTCTTCCTCGCCGTCGGCGCCGATGCGGGGCTCACCGGTCTGGCGACGCTCACGCTTCAGGGCTTGCTTGGCCTTTTTGTCGCGATCTCGCTGAAGTTTTTCGAAACTTGTTCTCTGGGCACCCATTGGGGGCCTCCTTCGCCGGCAAAAGAACGCCGATCTGATGTTGTCGATCGTTGTCGTCGCGCTGCAATGGTGATGCTGTCAGCGACCTATTGAGGTCTTCAGGCTGGCCTGAGACCGCAGTTGACGCTACCGGTTCGCGGGCTCAGCACTGTGCACCCTTGCCGGGTCATGGGCCACATTGGCCGAAATTGCCTGAAAATCGGCGGATCAGGCGCCTGCGAGCAGATCCCGCATCCACGCTGGAGCTCTGGTTGCACGGCCGGCGGGATCAACAACTCCGTGGACCGTGGCTGCAAGCGCACAGACTTCGTCCTCAACGGTGAGCAGATAGTCCATCTGAAAGGTTGCGGCCTTGAACGAGGAGACTCGGGTGTGCACCGTGACGAGTTCATCGAAGCGGGCTGAGCGTCGATAGTTCGAAAAAAGTTCGAGTACGGCGAAGTCGAACCCCTGCGCACGAATGTCGGGATAGGGAGTTCCGAGTTCCCGAAGGAACTCAACCCGAGATGCTTCCAGCCACGCGACATACGAAGAATGATGCGCGACTCCCATGGCGTCGGTCTCGGCGAAACGAACACGGATGTCAAAGGAAAATGCGTAGTCGCTTGGGTTCGTTGAAATATCGAGTGAGATCCGCATCGTTGGTGACTAGTTGCGGGGGACGTCGATCCAGGGGAGTTCCTTATCGACTCTCGGTTCGCCGGGAAGCCCAAGAACACGTTCGCCGAGAATGTTGCGTTGAATCTCGGATGTGCCACCTTCGATCGAATTTGCACGAGAACGCAAGAACATCTTCCGGCCCGATCCTGGTGGGCCAATGAGACCGATGTGATCGGAGCGCTTCATCGTGTAGTCGTAGTCAACGAGTGCCTTTGCTCCGAGAAGCTCAACACAGAACTCGTAGATGTCCTTGTTCACTTCAGCAAACTGAAGCTTGGCAATCGAACCTTCGGGGCCTGGGTTTCCGATGCGTCGGTTCTGTGAAGCGCGAATGTTTGTGAGGCGAAGGACCTCAGCACTGATCCAGAGCTGCATTAATCGGTCGCGAGTAACGGCGTTATGTGCCGAATCGTTGTCGGCCCAGACGCGGAGGGCTTCGGCGATTGCACCCGAACCCTGTTGTGGGGTTCCACCGCCGCCTCCACCGATGGTGGTGCGCTCATTCGCAAGTGTCGTCATCGAGACTCGCCAACCTTCGCCGACCTCTCCGATGCGATCGGTGTCGGGAACGCGAACCTCGGTGAGGTACACCTCATTGAATTCTGCCTCGCCGGTCATCTGGCGAAGCGGGCGAACCTCGACGCCGGGTGCGTGCATGTCGAGTGCGAAGTAGGTGAGACCTTTGTGCTTTGGGGTGTTGGGGTCGGTTCGGGCAACGAGCATCCCGCGATTGGCGATATGGGCGAGGGTGTTCCATACCTTCTGTCCGGTAATGACCCACTCGTCACCATCCCGTACTGCTCGACAACCAAGACCAGCGAGGTCGGAGCCGGCTCCAGGCTCGGAGAACAACTGACACCACGCGTCTTCTCCGGTGAAGATTCGCCGAAGCAAGGTGTCGCATTGCTCGTCGGTCCCGTGCGTTGCGATCGTGGGACCCGCCATGGTGATTCCAAAAAAGAAGCGAGTCTCAATGGCCTTCGCCCCAGCCTCACGAAGACGTCGGTCGATCTCTTTCTGGAGCGTGGGGGTGAGTCCGAGGCCACCACGTCCGACGGGGAAGTGAACCCATCCCAAACCGAGGTCGTACTGGCGTCCCCTAAAGGTGACTTCGTCGGTTGTGGTCGGATCGAGCTCTGAGAGCAATGTCGAAATTCGCTCGTCAACAATGGCGGTGGCGTCGGTGGTGCTCATCGACGAAAGGTTACCCAGCGGTAATCGTGGATGTCGGAGTTCTCGAACAGAAGTCCGGGAGTGGCGAGCCCCATCGGATCTGCCGGTACTATCGCCCACCGCAGGCTGGGAGCCCCCGGCATGCACGTGAACGAGAGGGTGGTCCATGGCCGAGGTGCGGTTCGACGACATCGATGCGATTAATGCGCTTGCCAGCGAAGAGTTTGGCGAGTGGGGCGAATCGATCGAGGTGTCGCAGCAAATGATCAACGATTTCGCGGAACTCACTGGTGATCGCCAGTGGATTCACATCGATGTAGAGCGTTCTTTGAAGGAAAGCCCTTTTGGTGGCCCAGTCGCTCATGGTTTTCTCACGCTGAGTCTCATGCCGAAGTTGGCAACGTTTCCGGTGAAGATCGCTGGCAACGGAAGCGCCGTCAACTATGGCGCTGAAGGACTGCGTTTCCTTTCGCCTGTTCCGGCCGGCGCCAAGGTGCATGCGCGTTCGCGTCTCGTGAAGGCTGAAGCGAAGCCCAAGGGCACGCTCATCACAACCGAAGCCGAAATTGCGGCCGAAGGTTCTGATCGCCCGGCGTTGCTCTACAAGATGCAGGTGCTCTACACGCCGCCGCGCTAAGCGCAAGAGGGCGTCCTAGCGACGTGATTCTTCTTTTGGATTGAGCCTCGTCGTTAGAACCGGCGGGGCTCAATCAGTTTTTGTGCGCTTCGCGTCAATGAGTTGGGGCGCTAGCCAGTCTGCGACTGTCTGCAATTGGTTTTCGCGGATATGAACGCCATCGGCTCGAATCTCTTTGTCTTTCGTGCCACCGCGGGGCCCGAGATAGCCCTGGTAGTCGATGATGACCGCTCTCGGTAGTCCTTCGACCAGTGGCAAAACAATTTCGTTTACCCGATCAATGCGATCAGGGCTGTTGAATTTGCTTACGCGATCGAGACGGGGCGAGACCAGCCAGACAACAGTCGAGTCATGGGCGGACAGGACGCTGAGAGCTTCGCTGTATTCCGACTCAAGAAAAGCGTCGTATGCGGGATCGCCTGGGCGAAGCCACTCGTCGCCAAGTTGCGGCACCTTGCGGTCGATGGAATCCCAAGGGCTGGCATAACCCAAGACGACGTCGGGACGATAAAGATCGATAGCCGACACCCAAGAGACGACACTGGCATCGGGAACAAGCCGCGGATCGACTGGATCAGCCCATGTGGCGCAAACATCGCCCATTGATCCGGGGCCCTCTTCGTAGAGCTTCTCGCCGCCACGGGTCGTTCCGCATCCGAGATGGGCCTCATTGAATACGAGGATTTCGCCCGGGTTGTCTGCGCACCAGTCAGCAAGAGCAAGTCCGATTTGATACATCACCGAATCGCCGACGACGAGAATTCTCGTTGGATCGCTACCGGCAGGAGCAATGCATTGCTTGCCCTCACCGAGAGCGATAGGTGTCGTCCCCTGACCTTGAATGGCGAGGGGGCTATCGGTCGCCGAGGCTTTCGGGGCGCGCACCGTGTTGGCGTAGAGCAAAAGGGAGAGGGTGAGGATGACGGCGCCGCCCATGCCCGCCGCAAACTTCCAGCCGGGCCAACGACCCTTGAGGAAGGGCTTCTCGATGTATTTGTAACTGAGCCAAGCAAGAAGAAAGGTGAGTCCAAAGCCGAGTGCGAGATCGCGGAAGGAATTGAGGCCCGGTTTGTCTGGGGACTTATCGCTGTCAACGACGATGTAGACAAGCCAGTGGTACAGGTACAAGCCAAAACCGAGTCGCCCTGCCCACATTAGAAAGCGATTCGTATAGAACCAGTGCATCCATCCGGTTTTCGTCGTTACCGACCGTGTCATGAATACCGCTAAGAGCGCGACAAGGAAGAACCCGCCGTATTCGAACATCCATGCTGATTTTTCGCTCTCGGTAAAGAGAAATATGACAAACACAATTGAAGAAAGAAGGCCGACCAATTGTGTGAGCCAATGGCCCCAGTTCGTTCGGGGCGGACCCCACCGAGAGAACACCGCTGCCATTGCGATGCCGAGAAAGAGGGCAAACGCACGCGTGTCGGTTCCGTAATACGCCCTCGCAAGAGTCGAGGGATCGTTCACATCGAAAACGATTGACATCCAGATTGCTGACCCAACTGCACCCGCAATCGAAAGAATCGTGAGCCATTGTCGGCCTATCCAGCGCATGCAGAGGATCAGGAAAAAGGGCGCAAAGAGGTAGAACTGCTCTTCAACCGCAAATGACCAAACATGTCGAAATGGCTGTGGGTTCGAGTACTGGTCAGCGTCGAAATAGTTATTTTGGGAGAAGATTTCTTTCCAGTTTGCAACCCATCCCATCCCCGCAGTCGTTCCTGACGTCCATTTCGAAATCTGTCCGGGATGAATGAAGAAAGCGGTTGCGAATGCGACCACAACGAAACACACCATGAGGGCGGGCATGAGCCGACGCACTCTGCGCGACGCATACGCCCCAACCTTGAATCCTCCGGTTCGATCCCATTCGTTGAGAGCGAGCGAAACGATGAGAAAGCTCGACATGACGAAAAAGAAGTCGAGGGAAAACATTCCGCCGGGAATGAATGTCGGGGCGAAGTGGTACAGCATCGGACCGAGGATGACGAAGAGTCCCCGCATTCCATCGAGTGCGGGCATGTGGTCGAGCTTCTTGACCGTGTTAATTGTTGCCGCATCGATCGGGCCATCATCAACGACCGCAGCAGCGATGGCGGCAGCGATGGGATCGGCGCCGGCGTCGTCTGCCTGGTCTCCCTTTTCGCCGGTCGTCACTGTCATCGGTCGCGTTTCCCCTTGGTACTGATCTTCCACGAGCCCCAAGTGATTCTGGCACAGGAGAGCGACTGCTCCTTGTCGCATTGGCGCTCTTGAGGGGTTTATCGGTTGGTGAAACCTAAACGTGATTGAGCAGTGTCAGGGAGGGAATCGAGAAGCCAACGGGCCGCAACCTTTGAGCCGTCGACTGAAAAATGCACGCCATCAGGACGCCACTCAACGCCGTCTCGAGTTTGAGTGAATCCGTTGTCGCATGTAATCGACTGGAGGTCAACGATGGAAGCCTGCGCCTCCGGTTCTGAGTTGTTGAGCTTGTCGACGGCTTCCTGCTGGAGTTGGGCGATTCGCGCTGCACGTTTGATGTCATGTTGTGGGCCGGCGCGTTCTCCTGGGCCCGGTGCAAAGCAAGGGGTGGTGAGAACGATGACTTCTGCACCTTTGGCGGAGAGAACCTTGAGCGTTGTATCGATGGCATCGCTGTAGTTCTGATCAAATTCTCGATCACCCGGGGCAACAGGTCCGTTGCCCCAATCGCGTGTGTAGAGATCCCATGCGCCCACGAGAAGAATGACGACATCGGGGTTCTGTGCTTCAACAAGTTTCGACCAGTAGTCGTCGTGATCGGGACATTGTGTGCCGTCTTTTGACCACCTGCCGTCGAATGTCATGGCTTTCGGCGAAAGCAGCAGGGCGCATCCAAGTTCAGCACCACCAACAATCGAAACCTTTGGGTCGATCACCTTGCGGATTCCGTCGTCGAGGGTGATCGCTACAGAGTCGCCGACGATGAGGAGTGAAGGACGCGTCGGATCATTCGGTGTTGCCAGTATGCGCTCGCGACTGGCGGCTTGGTCGCTGCCAATGGAGGTTGCGATAGTCGAGCCAGCGGATGGAGCTGCGATCAGCGATAAGCCAACGAGTAACGCACCTATTCCAAGCCAACCGATTCCGAATCGGGCGACCCCAAGTTGCGATCGTCGAAACCATCGTTCGATGAGTTCCATCGAAAGCCATGCCATGCCAAATGTGAGTGCCAACCGAATTGTTACGCCAAAGACTTGTCCAGCAGGAGTGTCGGGCAAGTGCAGGCGAACATCAGTTGCGAACACGCGGATGGGCCAGTGCCAGAGGTACAGCGCGTACGAAAGGAACCCAATTTTCCGAAGAATGGGATGGGCCATGGCTTTTGAAACGATTGTGTT
>CAEZVV010000082.1_pt1 | contig 7448 bp, 8 predicted proteins | sample 7264831 | NCBI WGS metagenome assembly CAEZVV01 (sample SAMEA6813865, study PRJEB35770) | uncultured Microthrixaceae bacterium | biome: Freshwater; feature: Freshwater reservoir; material: water | place: Czech Republic | collected 2017-07-26 | depth 0.5m m | reverse complement strand
CGTGGCCTTCCCTACGGCGAAGACGTTTTCTCAGAAGACTGATTCGTGCTGCGATCGCCTGACGTCGAGGCGGTACTCGCTTGGTCGGCTGGTCGTCGTGACGATCTGCCGTGGCGACAGACTCGTGATCCGTGGGCAGTACTTGTCTCGGAATTGATGCTGCAGCAAACGCAGGTGGCGCGAGTTGTTCCGCGTTGGCATCAGTTTCTTGATCGATTCCCAACGGCTTCAGTGTGCGCGCAGGCTCCCGTTGGTGACGTCGTAACTGAATGGGCGGGTCTTGGGTACAACAGGCGTGCTGTGAATCTTCACCGTGCTGCCGTTGCTGTTGTTGCCCAACATGGGGGAGTAGTGCCCGACGATCTCGATGCGCTCCTTGCGTTGCCGGGTCTTGGTCCTTACACCGCTCGAGCGGTGCTGGCCTTTGCTTACGAGCGCGATGTCGCAGTTGTCGATACCAATGTCGGGCGAATCCTTGCCCGCCAACGCGGCGAGCGGCTCACCGCACGTGTTGCCCAGACATTTGCCGACGACATTGTTCCGGTCGGGATGGGTTGGTCCTGGAACCAGGGGCTGCTTGACCTCGGCGCTCTCGTTTGCACGAAGCGCTCGCCAAATTGCGAGGCATGTCCTACCTCGATGACGTGTTCGTGGTTTCGCGGAGGGTCGCTTGAGCCAGATCCGGCGATTGGTTCGGCGGCAGTAAGTAAAGGTCAATCGAAATTCATCGGTTCGTTTCGAGAGGGCCGTGCTCGACTGCTCGATGTTTTGCGAACGGGTGTGGAAGTAGCGCCGGAACAGTTCCGCGACGCGTGTGGTTGGAACGAACGCGAGGGTGGTGACCTCGATTCGGTACGCGCTGCTGATTCTCTCGTTCGTGATGGGCTGGCGATCGCAGGCTACGATGGGGCCTTATCGCTGCCCTGATTTCAGGTCTGAATGAACTCCAACACGAGTCGATTGAATTCCTCAGGCTTCTCCACCTGAGTGAAGTGCCCGGCGTCTTCAATGATTGCGGCGCTTGAACCGACGCTGAGTCCGGCTGCTGCATTCTCTGCGAACTCCACGCCGATGCATCCGTCGTTGCGGCCGTGGATATAGAGGGTCGGTTGCGGAGGGGGAGTACCGAGGACGTCTTGAATTTCTTGGTACGCGGATGACACGGGTTCGGTTCCCCATGTTGCGCGGTAGTAGCCGAGAGCTGCAGCGAGATGTTCTGGGCTTCCGATTGATTCGCGAATGTGATGCATGTCAAGCGTCGCGTCGTGACCAGGTGACCAGTCAGCCCACAGTCGCTCAATGAATTCAAGATCGTTCATCGAGACGACGAAGTCGGAAAGGCCGACTTGAAAGAAAAACATGTACCACGACCGTTTGAGTTGGTCATAAGTCATCATCGCCGACGCCATCGACGAAGCTGGCGGGACTGCTGCGGTGACAACTCGTCGCCAACGATCAGGGGCAAAGGACGCTGCGCCGTAGGTTGCGAGTGCGCCCCAATCGTGACCGATGATCACTGCATCGCTGTCGCCGCCGAGGGCTTCATGAAGAACAGTCGCATCACGAGCGAGCGTGGCGACGTGGTACTGGCCATCGGCAGGGATGGACGTGGGGGCGTAACCCCGCATGAACGGAGCGACAGCCCGGTATCCGGCATCGGCAAGTGCTGGCAGGAGGTAGCGCCAACCGTGGGCAGTATCGGGAAACCCATGAAGGCAAAGGGCAAGTGGGCCGGAATCGCCAGCGGTGAGACAGCCATAAGTGAGTTCGCTGGTCGGAACGGTGATGGAGTCAATCTGCATGGTGCGAAGGTAGCGAGATTCAGGCAGAGGTGTGAGACATGTCACTTTCCCTTCACATCGATTGACCCTTGTCCTAGCGTTCGCCATCCATTGGTACTCGGGGAGGAGGTGGACAGTGGAGATCACGTTTTACGGGGTTCGGGGTTCGACGCCATGTGCTGGTGAAAGCACGTCTCGTTACGGCGGCAATACCGCGAGCGTCGTACTCCGCAGCGCAAGCGCTGATCCGATCCTGCTCGACCTCGGAACCGGACTCCGGTACTTCGGCGCCGACCAAGGTGCCGGCGCGCAGTTGCATGCGCACGCACTCGTGACACACCTTCACTGGGATCACGTCCAAGGGCTTCCTTTCTGTCAGCCGCTGTTGGTACCTGGTTCGACGCTTTCGGTCTACGGACCAGACCACGACGGTGTCGCATTCGCCGACGCATTCGATGACTTGATGCGTCCTCCGTTTTTTCCGGTTACTCGCCAAGATCTCCCCGGCGATGTTTCGTTCTTCACCCTCACCGAAGGTGTTCACGAAATCGCGGGAGCAAAAGTGACTGCGCTCGAAGTTCCTCATACAGACACCACGTTCGGCTATCGAGTTGAACGCGATGGTTTCTCTGTGGCGTACGTGAGCGATCATCAGCAACCGACTGACGGAGTCTCCGTCGAGCCAAGAGTTCTTGAACTTTGTCAAGGCGTTGATGTCCTCATCCACGATGCGCAGTACACACCCGAAGAATTCGCGTGTAAGCCGACATGGGGCCATTGCACTGTTGATTACGCGGTACGTGTTGCTGCAGCAGCTGGAGTCGGACAATTGGTCTTGTTTCATCACGACCCCTCGCACGACGATGAAACCCTTGACCAACTCCTTGTCGGAGCCCGAGAAACCGGTCGCACGATGGGTGTCGATTCGATCGTTTCAGCGTTCGAGGGTCTCAGCATCACCCTCGCCTAGGATCTCGCCCTTGTGAGCGAGAATTCCGAAACCACCGCATTCGATGGCGCCAAGTACCGGCAGGTCCTTGGGCATTTCCCTACTGGTGTTGCAGTCATCACTGCGATGACCGACGAGGGCCCAGCAGGTATGGCCATCGGTTCATTCACGTCGTTGTCTCTTGATCCAGCGCTGGTGCTCTTCAGCGCGACGAAAACCTCGGCCAGCTGGGGCAAGTTGCGCGGTGCCGGTAAGTTCTGCGTCAACATCCTCGCTGATGATCAGGAAGATGTAAGCCGAGTATTCGGTTCAAAGGCAGACGACAAGTTCTCCGAGATTGGTTGGAAGCACTCGGGCAATGGCGCACCACTCATTAACGGAGTACTTGCCTACATCGACTGTGATCTTCACTCAGTTCTCGACGGCGGTGACCACGACATCATCGTTTGCGCCGTCACCGATCTCGACGTGAAGCACGAAGGCGGAGCACTTGTCTTCTTCCGCGGCGGCTACGGCCGGGTGGCATTCTAAGTCATGGCGATTTACGCGTTGGGCGACATGGTTCCCGAAATTCATCCCGACGCGTGGGTGCATCCCGAGGCTGTCGTCATCGGTGACGTCACGATTGGAGCCGACAGCACGATTTGGCCATGTGCAGTGTTGCGCGGTGACAACGGCGGAATTCGTATTGGCGAGCGCACGTCGATTCAAGATGGAACCGTCATTCACTGCATTCCAACCCGACCAACGTTTGTTGGTGACGATTGCGTGATTGGCCACATCGTTCATCTCGAAGGCTGCACGATTGAAAGTAACTCGCTTGTTGGTAACGGCTCGGTTGTGCTGCACGAAGCGATAGTTCGTTCGGGTTCGCTCGTGGGGTCGAACGCCGTTGTGCCAAACCGCATGGAAGTCCCCACCGGCATGATGGCGCTTGGAATTCCCGCAAAGTTGCGTGAGGTCGGGCCGAATCAGTCGTTCATCCAAGAAATCGCTGTTCGTGATTATGCCGAACGCGGGAAGTTCTATAAAGCGCAGATGCGTCGCATCGACTGAAGTCTAGACAAGGCGTTTACGCGTCTGAGCCCAACCAGTTGAACGGTGTCCACGGCAGATTACGCAAGACCCAAAACGCGACAACTGCGAGACCAATTGCGATCCACGCGTTTCGTTTGAACTCAAAATGAAGCACGCGTCGTCCGGTTCGTCGTGCGATCGCGTTCCAGCCGAACCAAACAACCGACGTCGCGAGAATGACGACGAGGAGAAGGTTGTGACTGAGGGCGCGCAGCACATCTCCGTTTAGAAGTGCGTGGAGACCGCGAGTCATGCCACATCCGGGGCAATCGAGACCGGTTGTGGCCTTGAACGTGCATGCGGGGAGGATCTGTGTCGTGTTGGGGTCAATGACGCCAACAGCAATGCATCCAGCAAGCGCAACGCCGCCCCCAATCCAAATTCCAGTCTTGCCACGCCGGACTCGCGTCGTTTCGGCAGGTGGCGGGGGAGGGCCTTGGTTTGCCGAATCGACGGGGTTCGTCAGCACATCGCAAGTCTAGGGCTGGCCTCGCCTTGATTGGCTGTCGATGCCTAGGGTGCGGGCATGAATCTTGGACGCGTTGGCCTGTGGGCCTTTCAACTTGATCTTGTTCCCTCCTCCCAGGCGCAGGAAACCGCTGCGGAAATCGAAGAACTCGGTTACGGAGCGCTGTGGATTCCCGAAATGATCGGACGTGAATCGTTCGTCAGCTCAACGCTTCTTCTTTCAGGGACAAAGAAGATGGTGATTGCTACCGGTATCGCATCGATCTACGCGCGTGATGCGTTGTGTGCGAATTCCGCATGGAACACCGTTTCCGAGGCCTTCCCAGACCGCTTTCTTCTTGGTCTTGGGGTGAGCCATGAGGTCATGGTGTCTGGGCTTCGTGGTCACGACTATTCAAAGCCGTTCTCAGCGATGAAGGCCTATCTCGATGCAATGGACAACGGTTTGTTCACTGCGTCGCCTGCAACTGCAGCGCCTCAGAAGGTTCTCGCTGCGCTCGGTCCAAAGATGCTTGAACTTGCTGCAGAGCGCACGCAGGGTGCGCATCCCTATTTCATTCCTGTTGAACACACGGCATTTGCTCGTGAGGTCATGGGTGATCGTGGTTGGCTGTGTCCGGAACAAGCAGTGGTGCTCGAATCTGATCCGGCAAAGGCTCGCGAGATTGCACGCGGCCACATGGCGATGTATCTCACGCTGCCCAACTACACGAACAATCTGAAGCGATTCGGTTTCACCGACGAAGACCTCGTGGATGGGGGTTCAGATCGTCTGGTCGACGCGATCGTGGCGTGGGGCGACGAAGCCGCAATTTCCGATCGAGTCAAAGCGCACCATGACGCTGGAGCCGATCACGTGTGCATTCAGGTGCTGCCTGCGGACGGCACTTCTATCCCCATGGAGACGTGGCGACGCCTTGCCCCAGCGCTATTGAGCTGACCGGACTCTGGAGTGGCCGATCGGGCCCTAGGCTGAGCGGGTGAGTTCTCCGTTTATGTTCAGCCGATCCCATGTGTGGTCGGTCTCTCATGTGGATGCTCCCGAGATCGTTACCTCAGCCTGGATCGACGAGCAGCTTGCTGAAACCTATGAGCGAGTCGGCGTTCGTCCAGGGCTCCTCGAGTCCGTGGCTGGCATCAAGGCTCGCCGTTGGTGGCCCGAAGATGTCACGTTCGATGATGCTGCAGCTCGTGCCGGTGCGCTTGCGCTTGAACAAGCTGGAGTCGCTCCGGGTGAAGTCGACCTTCTGATTTCCACCTCAGTGTGCAAGCACCATCTCGAACCCAGCATTGCGTGTGCTGTTCATAATCGTCTGGGGCTCTCAACCAGCGCCATGAACTTCGACCTTGGCAACGCGTGCTTGGGCTTCATCAACGCGATGACGATTGCCTCATCGATGATCGATGCGGGTCAGGTAAAGGTTGTGCTGATTGTTGATGGTGAAGGAAGCCGTCAACCCCAGACCCAGACCATTGCTCGCTTGCAGGATCCGTCCTCGACTGTGGGCGATGTCTTCGACCAGTTCGCTTCACTCACGCTTGGTTCGGGAGCAGCGGCAATGGTGATGGGTGGGCCGAGGCCCGGTTCGCATCAGTTCCTCGGTGGAGTCACCCGTGCCGCAACGAAGTATCACGACCTTTGCGTCGGTGATCTTGACGAGATGCGCACAGACACAGCGGCGTTACTTGAGTCAGGTCTCGATCTGGCGGAAGCGACGTTTAACGACGCTCTTGCCGATGGCTGGCAATGGTCGAACTGCGACACCTACATCCTTCATCAGGTCTCGGCAGTTCACACCACAAAACTTTGTGAGTTGCTTTCGATCGATACCTCGCGAGTGCCGCTTACCTATCCTGACTTCGGAAACATTGGTCCCGCTGCGGTTCCGTACACGTTGTCGGTAACTGCTGATCGACTGTCGCCGGGTGATCGTGTTCTCCTTATGGGTATCGGTTCTGGGCTGAACTGTTCGGTCGCCGAACTGGTCTGGTAGTCGGCCTTGTCGATCAGCACCCCGTCCGCAGCTGACTGGGAACGGTGGGGGATTGATCCGGCGTGGCACCGAATGGTGCGTATCGAGCGACCCAACGCGCTCGATGTCGAATGGAGCATTCTCGACACCGGTGTTGGCGAACGCGGAACCATTGTTTGTGTTCACGGAAATCCAACCTGGGGCTACCTCTGGAAGGGCTTCCTTGAAACCCTGAGCCCCGAGTGGCGAGTTATTGCTGTTGACCAAACCGGTATGGGTTGGTCGGAACGATCTACGCCGCGCACGCTCGAGACCCGCATCGCAGAGCTGGTTGCGTTTTGCGAACAGCACACATCAGGCCCGTTGGTCATTGCCGCTCACGACTGGGGTGGTCCCGTTGCCCTTGGCGCTGTGTCTTCTCTCGACGTGCAGGCCGTGATTCTTGGAAACACCGGTGTTGGGCTTCCAGCGCGCACCCCGATGCCGCCGCTTATCGCAACTGCGCGTCGGTTTGTCGATCTTTCCTGTCGGCGTAGTCCTGTCTTTGTGAAGGGGACTGCAGCGATGACAGAGAAGCGGCATCGCGAAGCGCTTCGTGCTCCGTACCAATCGGCCGAACGCCGAACCGCAGTCGCCGAATTTGTTGCCGACATCCCGCTTTCCGAGGCGGACGTGTCGTGGAACGCACTTCAAAAGTCAGCGAACAACCTCTCGAATCTTGATGTTCCGCTTTTGCTTGTTTGGGGTGGTCGAGATCGTGTGTTCCACGATCGGTTCTTGGCAGATCTCTTGCAGCGGGCCCCTCATGCCGACGTTCATCGATTCCCTCAGGCCGCGCATCTTGTTCCGCTCGACGAACCAATGGCTGCAATCGCGTCGACATGGCTTGAAAACGTGCTCGGTACTACGCCAGTTGCTGAGCAACCAGCCGAAGGTTCATCCGGTAGCGATTCGTTTGTCGCCATCACCAACGGATTGTTATCTCGTTGCAACGACGACGAAGTAGCATTCACCGATCGCAATGGTGCCGTCTCTTGGAAGTCGCTTGCCAATGAAGCCACCGACATAGCGCGCACACTTGTGCGGGCTGGCCTCTCGGTCGGCGATCGAGTCGCCATGCTCGTGCCACCGAGTTCTGATCTTCTCGCCGCTTCATTTGGCGTGTGGCTCGCCGGTGGAGTGTTGGTTGTCGCCGACAGT
>CAEZVV010000081.1_pt1 | contig 7467 bp, 7 predicted proteins | sample 7264831 | NCBI WGS metagenome assembly CAEZVV01 (sample SAMEA6813865, study PRJEB35770) | uncultured Microthrixaceae bacterium | biome: Freshwater; feature: Freshwater reservoir; material: water | place: Czech Republic | collected 2017-07-26 | depth 0.5m m | reverse complement strand
GAGTCATGGGGCGAAGGTCCGCACAGCCTCCACGGTGTGATGACCCGCGACTTCCCGAATTTGTTGATGATCAGCACCGTGCAGGGTGGCTTCGGTACGAACTTTGTTCACTACCTCACCGAAACCTCGAAGCATTGCGCCGCCATCGTCCGTATGTGTCTCGACGAAGGCATTTCACAGATCGAACCTTCGGCTGAAGCTGAGGAAGATTGGTTCAATGTCCTCATGAGCAAGGTCATGGGTGTTGGCATGTACAACGCCTCATGCACCCCTGGTTACCTGAATCGCGAACAGCAAGCAGGTGACATGAAGGCCGCTCGAGCAGCGTCGTTCATGGGCAGCGTTGAGGAATATGCCGATCACCTGATTGCTTGGCGTGAAGCCGGCGAGCTTGTCGGGGTCGAAGTCACCAAAGCGAAGTAGCGCTTCGATTTAGAGGTCCTTCAGTTGGACCTTTGAGTCGATTGCTGCCGACCGATAAATGCCGCGTGCCATGTACGACGCCTCGGCCTTTCGCCGAGCGTCGTACACCGCGGCGCGCACCTGATGGCATCGAGCCGATTCCGGTTCGGCCATCACGGCCATTTCAGCAAAGTGTGATGCAAGCCGCAGATCGCCTTCGGCTGCAAGGGCTTCGGCACGTGTGGCCAGCACATCGGCACCACCGGCAAGCGCTGCGGTTTCGCGCGCGAGTGCAACGTCAGCAGCGGGCTTGAGATTCGCGGGGTTGCCGTCGTACCAACCGCCGTAGAGACGCCAGATGTTGCGCACAACAAACTCTGGTTCGTCATACGAGGGTCGGAGGTAAGGAAGATCAGCGAGTTCTTGCGGAAGCTTCACGGTGTGAATGACGTCGTTGAGACGCGCGCCAGAGTTCATGAGTGCAAGCGTTTGCTCGTGCAACGACTCAAGTGCTTCGGCAGTCTTGAGAAGTACCTCCGCAACCATGTCCTCGCCACCAACGGCTGGACCATGTGCGGGCAACAGAAGTTCCGGTTTCATCGCTGCCATTGCTCGAAGTGAAACGGCCCAGTCCCATGCGAAACGCTGGACTTTCTGCGGGTTGCCGGCATTGGGGAACTGCCAGATGAACAAGTCGCCGACGCAGATGGCGCGCTTTTCTGGGATCCAGGCCCAGGTGTGATCATCGGTTTCGCCGCGTGCATGGCGGAGATCAAATTCCAAGCCGCCGATGGTGAGGTTTGTTGAAGTGCGGTAGGTGAGTTCGGGATAAATGAATTCACTTGGCCACGCCGGCTCGGGCAGGCGGAACTGCCGCATGTTGATCCAACCGTTGTAGCCATTCGTCAGCTGATACCGATCGAAGCGTTCGGGGATTGCTTCGTGGCCGACATAACGAATTGGTTGATCGCCGCGCGCTGCTGCTTCGGCGTCGAATGCCTGCGCGCCGGTGACATGATCGACATGTCCGTGCGTGTACACGGCGGTATGCACTGGTGAGTTCGACCAGGTTCGCAGTTCTGTGATCGCCTGCGGTGCAGACATGTGGTGCGACACATCGAAGAGGACGATGCCTTCGTCGGTATCGAATGCAACGACATTGCTGAACGCTTCGATAAGCACGACGCCATCGGCAACGACTGCAGCGCCGCCGGCGTCTTCGCTAAACAGCCCATTCATCGCAAGCGGTTCTTCGCCAGTGATCCAGCGCGCAGACCGTTCCAGCATTTCCTGACCGTCCATAGGACCTCCCCGTAGGCGAAGATCCTCGCACAGGGGGATCGGCTGCGTTTTCGGCCGGTTACCGAGCCACGATTTCTACAGCCAACCTTCTGAAGTTCAACGATCTCCGCACTTGTGGCTGTCAGTGCCAACGTTCAGATGTATCAGCTAGGACGAGACCAAACTGAGCAAGGTCACTGCACGCCGTCTTAATGTCATTGCTTGCTGCAAACTGCAACACCACTCCGTCGATTGCGGCCATTGTCATGCGCGCCAACTGAGGGCGTGGTATCGCAGGTTCGTGACCCACTGCATCTGCGATTGAATCGATGAGGTCCTGAGCGAGTCGGTAGTACTTCTCCTCGAGAATCTCAACGCGACGGTCGCCAGTTGGATTGAGATCACGAAGCAAGACGCCGTACCGTTCATCTTCCAATAGGGCGGATACACGCTTCATGATGCCGATGATGCACGGGCCATATCCGGCATTCACATCTAATCCATCGGCGACCAAGAAGCTCACCTCATCGATGAGTCGTTCGAAGGCAGCGAGCACAAGATCATCTAGCGACCCGAAGGTGTAGTGGATGGACGCAAGTGGCGCCTTGGCCTCGGCAGCAACTGACCGAGTTGTAACAAGCTCAAGGCCAGATTTCTGCAGAACCGCAATGGTCGCATTGATCAGTTGTTCCCTGCGGTCGACAGCACTGATGTAGGGCACGACCGCCAGTCTACGAAAGAGTTGGTCGCATGACCAACTCTTGGTATTGTTAGTCGCATGACCAACTTCACCATGTCGGCATCGGATGTTCCCGTCAGCGAACAAGCGAGAGTCGCGATCGCAACATCGGCGCTGAATACCGTCTCCCGCGTAGGCAGGCGATTCGGCGATCCATTTGCTGCGTTCGATGCTCCTGGCGGGCCTATTGATCGCGATGCTCTGCACAACGCATTACTCAAAGCAGGACCACTCGTGAAGAGCCGCTTCGGCGCCTACCTCACGCCCAACCACGCTGGCTGTCATGCAGTGTTCACTTCTCCACATGCATCATCCAAGGTGACCCGACCGGAAAGCGCGATTGGTCGCCTTCTTGAACCAACGTTACGTACCAGTCTCGGCTCACCACTTGATTCCTGGTTCATCACCATGGATGCACCCGACCACACCAGACTCAGGCGTCTTGTTCAACGCGGATTCACTCCGAAGGCGATTGCCGACCACGAGGCACTAGTGCGCCAGACAGCAGACGAGTTGATAGGTGCGTTCCCTACCCACGGCGATATCGACGTCGTTGCCTCATTCGCACGACTCTTGCCCATGCGAGTTATCACTCGACTTCTCGGCGTTCCAGATTCCGACTTCGCAACATTTGATCGATGGGGCGAGCACTTGATCATCGCACTTGATCGTCCGCGCTCTCTGCGAGATGCCACCGATGTTCACAACACCCTGATCGAGATGGACAAGATGTTTCGCGCACTCATCGCAGAAAGACGTCGCCGTCCGGGCAATGACCTGATCTCAGTTCTCGCCGAAAAAGTCGATGGTGAACTACTCAGCGATGACGAGCTCGTGGGAACACTTTCGCTCCTACTCATCGCTGGCTTTGAGACCACGGTAAATCTCATCGGAACAGGCACAGCCACTCTTGTTGGAAACCGAGATCAACTCGAACTGCTCGCTACTAGCCCCGAAACTCATCTCACCAACACTGTGGAAGAAGCACTGCGTTACGAAAGTCCCGTGCAGTTCACGGTGCGAAGAGCACTTGCACCGATTGAGATAGCAGAAGGCCAAGTCATTCCTGCTGGCGTTGATGTCATCGCCGTCCTCGCCACCGCAAATCGCGATCCGCTTGTTTTTGAGAACCCAGAGAAGTTTGACATCACCCGACCCAACTCGCGACGCCATCTTGCATTCGTCAATGGCCCTCACGCTTGTATCGGTGGAGCACTCGCCCGTCTGGAGGCACACGTTGCGTGGGAGTCGCTTATCGATCACTTTCCCGACATCGATCGATGGCGGATAACAAGTGCTCCAACTTTTGGGACGAGTCAACTCATTCGTGGATACAAGCACCTGCCGATGCGTTTCGTGTAGACGTCAAATAGCAAATCGTTGAAGTTGATTAGGCAACAAAACATGAAGAAGAAATCCCCAGTTGTCCTGCTTCAGATCTCAAACTTTGCTTCTGGGCTTGGCAATTCAATCGTCATGATCACAATCCCTTGGTTGATTCTTGAACGAACTGGTTCACCAGCCTTTGCTGGACTGGTTGCCGCAATATCGGCACTTCCCGGAATTCTTGTTTCACCTATCGGCGGTTGGATGGTTGACCACATCGGTCGTCGAACTGTGAGTATTAGTGCAGACCTCCTCTCAGCAGTTTCCGTTGCGGCATTTCCAATTGTTGCCGCCACTTTCGGTTTATCTGATCTCTCCATTCTCCTCATCGCTTTGCTGGGCGCGACCTTTGACCCTGCCGGTTACACAGCTCGAAAAACTCTGCTTGCCGATGTAGCGATGGCTTCTGATGCAGACCTGGACCATCTCAATGGAATACATGACGGAACCATGGGAGTCGCATGGATTTTTGGTCCCGCAGTTGGTGCCGGATTGATTGCAAGCGTCGGCGCAGTGAACTCGTTTTGGTTTTCTGCAGCGTTGTTTCTCATCGCCGCTTTAGTGATTTCATTCTTGCGAGTTGGAGATTCGGGCAAAGATTCCCGCGAACTTGCCAAGCTAACTGGTGAAAAAACAGATAAGAGCTTGCGTATCGGCGCAAAGACTCTTTGGGATGACAAGTTGTTGAGGACGCTTAGTGTCGCGCTTTTGATAATTGCAGCTGTCTACCTACCAACTGAAGCTGTTGTTCTTCCAACGTATTTTGAAAATGTTGATAATCCCAGTGGGCTTGGATTTGTTATCTCGGCCCTTGCCGCCGGTTCTGCAGTGGGGTCATTTGGATATGGATGGATCAGCGCTCGAGTTAAGAGAAAAACACTGATACGGATGATTCTCATGGGAAGTGCAGTCAGCATCATCCCAATGGCGTTTCTTCCTCCACTGCCCGTGTTGATGCTTGCTGGATTTCTTCTGGGATTGTCATGGGGTCCGTACAATCCACTCATAAGCACTTTGGTGCAACAAAGAGTGCCAGCACATTTACAGGGGCGAGTATTTGGTGTGCAAACGGCAGTCTTTTATGCCGCGCCACCACTAGGAATGGTACTTGCGGGACTTTCAGTTGAAGCTTTTGGGATTCGAGCTACTTACATTGTGTTGGCAGGAGTACTTTCCATAACTTCGATTCTTGTGTTGCTGACGAAATCCCTGCGTTCAAACTTCTAGAGTCATTAGCGACTGGCCAAGCAGGAATGAAATGCATTTTGGGTCGGTGACCACTGCGCCGCTACCGGCGTCTTCGCTGAAGAGGCCATTCATTGCGAGCGGTTCTTCACCAGTGATCCAGAGCGCAGACCGTTCAAGCATTTCCTGACCGTCTATACGACCTCCCCGTAGGCCATGATCCTCGTACAGGGGAGTTAGGAGTTGTCGGGACCTCGGTGCTTGCCAATCCAACGGGTGAGATCAGATTGAGACATGACGCCGCTTGCGACATCAATAATCATGGAGACGGCAATTTCGGTACTGACGACCAGGTCGACATCGTTGAGACGGAGGAACATCACTGTCGCCATCCATGCCAGTCGTTTGTTCCCATCGGGCAGCGGATGATTTCGAGCGAGGTGAAGACAAAGAACAGCGGCCTTCTCTTCAAGGGTTGGGTAGAAATCCTCTTCTCCGAATCCGGCCTGAGGCGCGTGGAGAGCGGAATCGAGAAGTTCGACGCGCGAGACATGCTGAATCGTCTGCACTTCAAGTCCAGTAACTGCCGATGCGATAAGAAGCCCCTCGGCGAGGGTGAGGTACCTCATTGGGCGAGGCGGTCGAGGATCTCCTTGTCTCGAGCAACGAGGCGTTCAAGGGTCGCCATGAACTCTTTGTCGGCTTTGACTCGCTCAATCTCGAGGAGAAGGCCATCTATGAGGACCTGGTTCACGCTTGTGCCTTGAGCTCGAGCAATGACCTCGGCTTGGTCGGCAAGATCCTCGGGGAGTCGGACCGTCGTCTGTTTGTTCATGACATCATGATAGCGCGATGTCAAGACTCACGGTCGAGGTTATGGGCCTAAACCGGCGGCTTGAGCGGGGTGCCGGCCAAGGCGGCCACGATCTGGTTTCCGGGGAGGCCCAGTTCGTCCATTTGAGCGACGGACCGCCGTCCCGTTAGTGCCCGAACCAACTCAAGGTCGGAACACTCTGCGGACTGGACTGCCGCGCTTGCCGAAGGACCTCGACGTTCAATCAAGTCAAGTAACCAGGCTTTGGACACCGCGAGTGGGAGCGACGACTCCTCACACTCCACGCCCAGCGCTTCCCGAAGATCAATCTCGTGGGTGAGGGCGTCCATCACAAGCTGAGAGTTCGAAGGGCTCGAGATTGCAGGCAACATCGCATCGAAGAGAGCGATGGTCTGTTCAAGCGCGTAGCGCAGTTCTTCGAGGGAGTCACCCGCGTGACGTTGAACCTGTGCGTTTGTCCACGCGTCAGAAGTAATGCCCTCCATGCGCTGGGCCAGGAGATCCTCAGGTACGCCGACAAGGTGCGAGAAGGTTTGCTGCACCGTCCAGTCGGGGCACGCCGGAACAATAAGCGTCGCGAACGATTCTGGTGTCTGCTCAAGAAGTTCGAGAACGGACTGGCGAGTTTGCCGATACGCCTCGCACACCTGATCGTCGGAAAGGAACTGAGACATGGCAAAAGTCTCGCAGACAGTTCACCTTGTTGTTGCTTCAGCGTTGTCAGGAACAACTAAGTTCTGCGCTTCGTCTCTGAAGCCGACTCTCAAGCGAGGTGCCTGAAATGACTGACCCGAAACTGCCCCACGGTGGCGCACAACTTGGGGCCATTGATGGCCCGCTCGTGATGATCGGAATGGGTTCAATCGGTCGAGCAACACTGCCACTGCTCGATCGCCACATTGCGTTCGACAAGTCACGCGCAATTGCGCTTGATCCATTGTCAGAGCGCAAGCAGTACGCCGATGAATATGGCATCGCCTTTCAACAGGTGGAACTTACGCCAGAGAATTACGTCGAGATCCTCACGCCGCTCCTCACGAACGGTGAAGGACAGGGATTCTGCGTCAACCTTTCCGTCGACACTGGTTCGGTCGACATCATGCGCCTGTGTCGCGAACTCAACGTGCTGTATATCGACACCGTTGTCGAACCTTGGCCGGGCCTCTATTACAACCAGGCAATCGATAACGCTGATCGCACGAATCAGTTCTTGCGCAGCCAAGCAGTGGCTGAGCGTCGCCGTTCACCCGGTGGAACAACTGCAGTTTCCTGCTGCGGCGCAAACCCCGGAATGGTGTCGTGGTTCGTGAAAGACGCACTCGTTCGTCTGAACGATGAAATGGGACTTGGGCTTGAAACTCCTGCACCTGCCGATCGCGACGGTTGGTCGCGTTACATGCAGTCGGTTGGCGTGAAGGGTATTCACATTGCCGAGCGCGACACCCAGCGTGTGACGAACCCGAAGCCGGTCGACACGTTCTGGAACACGTGGTCGGTTGACGGCTTCATTTCTGAAGGACTGCAGCCAGCAGAACTTGGCTGGGGTACGCATGAAAAGTGGATGCCTGAGAATGCGCGTCGCTTTGCGGACCCTGAATCTCCAGCGATCTACCTCGAATCACCGGGCGCCGAGACTCGT
>CAEZVV010000080.1_pt1 | contig 7489 bp, 8 predicted proteins | sample 7264831 | NCBI WGS metagenome assembly CAEZVV01 (sample SAMEA6813865, study PRJEB35770) | uncultured Microthrixaceae bacterium | biome: Freshwater; feature: Freshwater reservoir; material: water | place: Czech Republic | collected 2017-07-26 | depth 0.5m m | reverse complement strand
TTCCGATTCAGTGTTGGCGCAACTTCGAGCGATTAAGCCCACAACCATTCACGGTCTGCTCGGTAGTTCCCGTGGCCGTAGTACCCGGTTCGCTCACGACAGTGAACGACCGCTGAACCACGACCTCGTCATCATCGACGAAACCTCGATGGTTCCGCTGAATCTCATGGCTCGATTGTTCGAGGCGCTGGGTTCGCGTTCACGACTGCTCCTTGTGGGCGACGACGCACAACTTGAAAGCGTTGAGTCGGGGTCGGTGCTACGCGACCTCGTGTCCTCGGCTGCATCACTTGATGGCAGTGTGTTTGAGTTGCAGAAAGTGCGACGCATCACTGGCGATAATCCGATCGCGACTGTCGCACCAATGATTCGTAAGGGCGAAGCAGACGAGGCCCTTGCCGCGATACGAAACTCGGCTCCTCAGCTCACGTTCGTAGAAACGGCAGCGGGAGCAAAGCCGTCGAGTTCGGTGATCGATGCATTAGTCACCACCTATCGCGAAGTCCGAAACCTCGCTCGATCCACCAAGCCTGCCGATCATGAAAAGGCCTTGGAGAAGATGGCGGGAAGTCGCTTGCTGTGTGGCATGCGCCGTGGCCCGCTGGGTATTGATCAGTGGAACGACATCATTGACCGTCGATTGCAGTTGCGATCCGGAGACCTGCTCGTTCCCGGACGCGCGCTACTTGTCACGGTGAACTCGCCTCGAGTTCGTCTCGTCAATGGTGCCATTGGTGTTGTTGTCGAAACCGAAGATGGGCTCAAGGTGTATTTCCGGGTCGACGATGAGCCTCGTTACATCTCGACTGTTGATCTGCCGCCGGTTGAGCGGGCCTTTGCGATGACCGTGCACAAGAGCCAGGGATCGGAATACAAAGAAGTCGTTGTGCTGATGCTGCCGAATGAAGGTTCGCGGCTTCTCACCCGCGAACTTCTCTACACCGGGCTCACTCGAGCAGGTGGCAGTGCGGTTGTCGTTGGCTCGGCCGAAGCATTCACCAGCGCGGTGAAGAACCCGTCAGTTCGGGTATCTGGGTTGGGCGCCTTACTACAAGCCCCACCGGCATAAGCCCGCGCACCGCTGCCGACTTACAGATCGCGTCCTAAAAGACTGAATACCTGACCGCTTGGTCCGTTGTTTGGTTGTTGAGCCAGGAACAGCGCAAGAGGCGTGACGTCGTCGGGGGTCTTGTGCCAGTCCATACGAATCGCCGCATCGATATTGGGAACATCAAGAATTTTCGCGGCCATTTCGGTATGCACCGGACCAGGAACGATCTCATTCACAGCGATCGCTGATTCTCGCCACTCCACTGCAAGGCAGCGCACCAACATCGAAACCGCCGCCTTCGAAACGGAATAGCTGGCCCCACCTTTGAATGGACGACGGCCTGCACCTGAACCCATCACGATGAACTTTCCGCCCCGTTCCCGCAAATGAGGTTCGCAGGTCAGAGCGAGATGTTGAACGCTTGTGAGGTTCACATCAACGACATAGGCGAAGTCATCGATCGGTGAAACAGAAAGTTCGGGCGATGTTGCGCCGGCGTTGGCGACAACAATGTCGAGCCGTCCGAAGGCTTCCAGCGTTTGCGCAATAAGGGCAACGACATCGGCGCGATTGGTGACATCAGCTCGAACAGCAATGGCCGTTCCGCCGGCTGCGCCGATTTCGCCGCAAACCGAATCGATTTGATCTTGGCTTCGAGCCGTGACCACAACCTGTGCGCCCGCGTTGGCATAGGCAAGAGCAATTGCCCGCCCAATGCCGCGGCCAGAGCCGGTCACGATCGCGACCTGACCAGCAAGCGATGTCGATTGTTCAGCAGCCATTTGTTCCTCCCCAAACCTGTGTCTTCACGCTAGGACCGGTTCGAAGTGCGTGCTCGCTGTTCAAAGAACGCTGACGACCTCGTCGTAGTTGAGGCGGGGGAGACGCGGACCGTACGCGTCCTCGGCGGGCTTGCCGATCAACACCACGCAGATGCACTTCAGGTCTGAGTCGGCGAACAGGTCAGCATCAAGACCGGGGCGGTCGAGGCCGAGCATTGGGCACGCATCAAGACCAAGTGCGCGAATGCCCATCACGAAATAGCCGGCCTGCATCCAAGCCTGGCTATCGGCGATGGGTTCGCGGAAGTCGTCCTTCTCATACATCTGGGCCATAAACGGAGCATCAGGAAAGATGCGCTCGATATGTCGATTGAACTTCATATCGGCCGCGAGCACGGCAATAAGCGGTGCATTCGCAGTCTTTTCGGCGTTGTTGGGAAGCATGTGCCCGACAACTCGCGTTCGAGCGTCTTCCGAACGCGCCAGCACGATGCGCATTGGCTGAGAGTTCGTCATCGTCGGACCCCACTTGATGAGGTCGTAAATGGCCGCAACCTGTTCATCCGATACCGGCTCGTCGGTGAACTTCTTTGCGGTATGCGCCTCGCGGAAGAGCAGATCTTGCGCGTCGGCGTTTAGGGCGAACAGGTCAGCAGTCATCAGAACTCCGAAAGCGTGGGGGAACAGACGCTGACGCTATCGGCGAATTACTCCAGCCCGTACTTCGGCATTGCGCCGGAGAAGGAATGTTCGTAGAGGCCGTAGCCAACGTGGCCGTCGTATTCGAAGCGAGCGGCGTGATCGACAACGGCATACGCGCCCAACTGACGGATCTCAGGCACCTCGTAGGTGATGCCCTGCACAACGAGATCGGGTCCTTGATACATGCCGTGACGCCAATCGGGTTCGAGACCGTAACCAGTACCAACGGCAAGGAAGTTGGCGAGCAGCGGTGTGCACCGAATGTCGATACCCGAATCGGGGAACGAAATCGTCGAACCGGTGAGCAAACGAATGCCCGGTTCGAATTCGTGTGCGTGTTCAGTGCGACCAAGTTGCTCAACGCGACCATCGAGCCACACACGCTCGGCTTGTTCGAGACTGCGCGAACCATCGGCGCCTTCAGAGCAGATGTAATAGATGCAGTGATCTTCAAAGCGCATGGGGAAATAACTCCACATGCCGCCGGGTTTGAACGTGTCACGGTAAATGCCTTCGGGCTCACGTTCGCCGATTGGGCGGACGCCCCACGAACGATCGCGAGAACCCCAGGTGGTCTCGGGCTTTACGTCGAAGGTTTCGCCAGCAACGGTGAGAGTGCCCGTCCACGAGCCCATCTGTGCAAGACGCTGCGTATCGAACGTCACGCGAGTGCCGTTGCGAATGAACTGATTCGGTTCGGGAATTGCTGGGCCAAAGCCTTCCCACGTGAGATCAAGCGAGACGTTGTGCTCAGTCGGTTCAACAACGAACCGCAACCGCTTGAGCGGTTCGAGGACTTCGATGCGAAGTGGGCCAACAGAAATATCGGAACGATCAAGAAGTGGCTTCGATGCGCGCACAACGTGCTGCTTGTCGCCAACACGCACGGTTGCGAATGCGTCGGTGGTTCCGAGGTTCGGGTACTGACCGAGACCCATGACGATCATGAAGCGACCTTGGGTGTCGAGCACATTGAAGTAGTAGCGGTCGTAGAAGTTGCGATCGCTGGTGGCGACATGTGCGATCCAGTCTGAGGACTGGTGGACGGGATAGTCATCCCAAGGTGTAACGGTCATGTGCGTCTTCTTTCGTGCGTCGTGTGAGGGACGTTAGGGAAAATCTTCAGCGCTCGCCGAGCGACGAGGTGGGGAGGGGCAGATGCGCGTCGAGCACCGCGATGTAGGCCTCGATGTTGTCGCTGCCGCCAAGCGCTCGGAGTTCGTCGGCGGTGCGGCGGCTGTAGATCACGCGAACTGCTTCCCATGGGCTGACCTCAAGAACCCAGCCGGGTTCGGCGTCATGTGAGCGCCAGGTTCCCTCGGCACTGCGAACTTCGATGCTGCCGAGCCCAGCGGTTTCAAGAGCGGCAACACAAGAAGCGAGGCTGCTTGGCACCATGACAGTTGCGTCGAGCACTGAATGGTCAGGCACGCCAAGCGCACCGCGCAGATCGTGTTCATGCACAACGAGATCGTCGAACAACATCGCGCCGCCACCGTTCACCATGCCGGCAATGGTTTCGTTCGCACCGACCCACTCGTCGGCGAGTTGATCGAGTGACGCGCCAGCGCGGTCGGTGAGGATCTTGTCGATCCATTCGTGGTGGTCACCTGTAGGGAAGTCGCCCGCGCCGAGTGCGGCCGGCATAGAAACGCAGTGGGTGATGAGTTGCAGCGCCGTCCAGTCGGGGCATGCGGGAACGGTTGCGGTGAGTGCGTCGGGGCCAACGGAACGGGCAAGCGCAAGCATGCGAGTGCGGGTTGCGTCGTAGGCGGGGAAGAGTTCAGTCATGGCGTGAGTCTTTCAGTTTGAGCGTGGGTCGGCGAGAGTCAGGGCGCGAGGTCGGCAATGGTCTTAGGCACGATGTTTTCGGCTGCACCGCCATCGACTTCGAGCAGCTTGCCGGTGATCCAACACGCCGCCGGTGAGGCAAAGAACAACACCGCGTCGGCAATGTCTTGCGGAGTTCCGTTGCGGCGCATGAGCGTGTTGGCGTGCATGGTGTCGCGGATCTCGGTGCCCCGGGTCGAGAGGTAGGTCGCAAGCGCATCGGTTTCGATTGCACCAGGAAGCACAGCATTGACACGAATTCGAGGCGCAAGTTCCGCTGCCATCAACTTGGTGAGGTGTGACTCGGAGTTTTTTGTGAGGCTGTGGGTTAGCGATCCGCGTAACGCATGTTGGCCGGCGACGGAACTGATGTTGATGACCGACGCGTTCTCGCTATGCAACAAGTGTGGTGTTGCCAGTCGTGTCAGTTCGAACGGCACCGACACATTGAAGTGAAACGACTTTTCGATCTGCTCGACTGAGGTTTCAAGGAACGGTTTAGAGACCGAACCGCCAGCATTGTTGACGACGATGTCGAGGCGACCGAACTCGCTGATCGTGCGATCAACAATGTTCGCTAGCACCGTGAGATCGTTCACGTTTCCGGGCAGGATGAGCGCACGCCGGCCAAGCGCACGGACGTCGGCAGCAACGGCTTCGAGGTCTTCTTCGGTGCGGGCGGTGAGGACCACGTCGGCCCCGGCAGCAGCGAAGGTGGTGGCGATCGCCGCGCCGATGCCTTTACCGGCACCGGTGATGATGGCGACCTGGTCGGTGAGCAGGAAGCGGTCGGCGAAGTCAGCGGCAGAAGTCATGGCGACAACGTACGCGCCTCACTACCTCGCCGCTGAAAAGGCTGCGAAACCTCAGTGCGTGAAGTTCGGTGCAACCGGTGCGGGCTCTGGCTCAACCGGGATCGGAAGGACTGCGAATGCCGACCAAAAGATGTAGCCGGTGGGGTTGCTCATGGTGACAGTTTCGGTGAAGACGCCTGTCGTCGGATCAACAGTGCCCAGTTCCGGAATGGCCGGCGCCGATGGCGTGATGGCGTTTGCAGTTGGTCCGAAACCGCTTGTCGACATGGCGTAGACCTTGTTGCCGGTGGCCACGCAGTCAAATCCAAGTAACTGCGTACTGATGCCGGCTTCGGTCGGAATTCCAGTGGTGGGATCAATGGACGCCCAAGCGATTCCGATTGAGGCTGGTGATTGATCAACGCTGTTGAGGGAAAGCCCAGGAATCAATGACCACATAGTTGCTGCGCACGAAGTGAGACCGTAAACGGCGGTGCTCGGTGAGAAGCCCTCGCCGACCTGGGTGAGTTCACCGTTGGAAAGATTCACCGTGAACAGGCAGCTGAATGCGTAGGTGTCACCGGTTGTAAAACTCCCCGGCTCGGCAAGACGCGGGTCGCAGGTGGTTTCGTTGATTGCGATGACGTAGACGGTGCCCGCCGCATCGACGGCGATACTCCCGCCGCTAATTCCGCTGATCGGAGCGCCGCCAACGGTGAGCGATTGTCCACTCGGTGTTCCGTCCGCAGAGAAGGTGATGAGTTCCGCGCCACCGAGTGAGTCATACGCGGGGCTTACTGAGCCGACAACAAAGAACTGTGTGCCGGCGATTCCGTAGACCGTTCCATTGGACGAAACCGCAAGGTCTGCAGCGCAGGCTGCTTCCGAGGAAGGGGCGGGAAGGTCAGTGAGAGCGCCGGTCGCAAGATCGATTGTGTAGAGATCGCACAGGCCTTGACCGTTGTCCATGATTGTGAAAGCGGTGACGGGTTCGGCAGGAGCGGCGACCGCGTTTGCGTTGGAGTTCGACGATGAACCAAACGGGAGCACGAACGCTGCAGCGACAAGCGCCATTGCTGCAAAGGGGAGAAGAATTCGTCGAGCAGTCATTGGGGTCTCATTCTGCCAAGGTTGAGTGTGCACCCTATCCAAAAACGCAATGCGTCACTTTTCAGTATTGGCGAGCTCGTTGATCCAGGCCCCGGGCAGGCCGAACCACTTGGCCCCGACGATGATCCGGTCGAGGTAGTCGGGGCTGGGCAAACCGACATCGTCGTAGTTCTCGATGTAGATGAGTGTCTCAATGGGCTGATTGTTGGCAATCACGATGATCGGTTCACGGCGGTACAGCCCGCCGGCCACGCCTTCATAGCGGTCAAGGGTGTGCAGGTCTTCGTCGGAAAGATTCCAGATCGCGCCCCAAACCTGCGAGCCAAGTGAGGGGGAAACAGTGGCGTAGCCGCGGCCACCGATACGCCATGCCCAGTCGTCGAGACGGGCAGCGCCGATGGCGAGGGCATCAGGACAACGCCATTGCATTTGCTCGGGATCAAGGTTCGATCCGTAGGCGAAATAGAGGTGCGGATTGGGGAGTGTGTCGAGGGAAATGAGCTGGGTTGTGGGAGTGAATTCGTTCAATAGATGGTCCTTTCGGTTGGGAGTGGTGAGGGGTGTAGAGAATCGCCCCGATGCCAAGGGGCGCTTGGGATCGGGGCCGATAGATGGCCGCCCCGGGGTGCGAGAAGAGTTCACGCCTATATATAGGGAGTAACTCTCACGCAATCAGACGAAGTGACAAGCCTTCATTCGCCGGAGTTCGCCCAGTGGTGGTTCATCAAGTCGAGTGCTTCGGCAAGCGAGAGTTTCGCCACTTCGGCAGAGCTCAATTGCAAGATGTGCACCAACTGGTGGGCGAGTCCGGCGGGGAGTGCCGCCGATGGTGGAGCCGGTATTGCTGTTGAGCGAACAGGAACGTTGCCATCATTGACACAGGACCAGAACTCGTTCGCCGTGACGCACAGTTGATCGCGAAGGATGTGCGACCACAGCGCTTTGCCGTAGGACTCGTTGTTTGGAGGGCGTGAGATTCGGGTGCGAAGAATGCGTCCGTCATCGAGTGGAAGTTCAAGGGTGATGTGGTGTTTGTTCGTGCGCTCACGAGCGCTCTGCACCTGACGCCAACCTTCAACTTCACAGAAGCGAACGTGTTCGCGCCGAGTAGCGGCGCGGCGCTTCATTGTTCGGTGATGGAGTCGATGGTGAGCAACCAGGAACGCAGTTGCTCATCGGTACTCAATTCCACCAACGCAGCAACCGCCCAATTCGCTTCG
>CAEZVV010000067.1_pt1 | contig 8296 bp, 7 predicted proteins | sample 7264831 | NCBI WGS metagenome assembly CAEZVV01 (sample SAMEA6813865, study PRJEB35770) | uncultured Microthrixaceae bacterium | biome: Freshwater; feature: Freshwater reservoir; material: water | place: Czech Republic | collected 2017-07-26 | depth 0.5m m | reverse complement strand
GCAGCAGCTGCTGGCATGGCCAACATGTCGAGAAGACCAAGAACATCGTCAACCGCTGAACCTGGCGGCAACGCCGGTTGACCGAGCACCGGCACTACCGGCACACCGACACCTCCAGCATCACCCTCAATGTCATCGCCTAGCATGAATGCAGCAAGTTCCACTTCAATTGTGTTCACCGTGATCGACCGTGCACCCCAACGTCGGGCGACTGCTTTTGCCATCACTCGTATGGCTTCAACTGCGCTACACAGCGGAACGAGATCGGCTACACCGGTGGTCGCCACCGTCGGCAGGATCAGCACGACGCGACCGCCATCGGCGATGACCGTGTGCACTTGTTGCAACACAACGAATGCAGCTCGAATCGGATACTCCGCCGCCTGATCCCATTCCTCTTCTGAAAGAGAGGTAATTGGAGCGGCGCGAAATGCCGATGGATCAATCGCGGCAAGCACAACGCGATCAACCGTTCCTGATCCAACAAGCGAGCCGAGTGCCCCGCTGACGGCGTGCGCATCGGCAAGGTCGAGTGATGGATCAGTCTCGATCACCACATCGCCTCGATCCCGAAGCCTCTCGGCAATCGATGCTCCGATTCCCGATCCTGTTGTGATGACAAGGGTGCGTGATGATGTCGCCATACCGATCCTCCTGAGAGGGAAACGCTAGTTCCCTACTTCTTCGAGCGGATCACTCCCTGCCGGTAGCCTCGGCCGGTGGACAGGGGGAAGCAGCGACGGGTACTCGTCGCAACGATGCTCGGCGTTTTTGTCTCCGGCTGGCCCGCGGTCATTCTCGTTGCCGCACTTCCAGAAATCGGTGAAAATCTCGACGCGTCCACCTCGACGCTTTCGTGGGTGCTTTCGCTTCCGATGCTGGTCGGCGCTGTCATGCTTCCCACCTTCGGTCGACTCGGTGATCTCAAAGGACAGCGGCGAGTCTTCCTGATCGGCCTCACCGTGTGCGGTGCAGCCGCAATCCTCACCGCACTGTCATGGAATGCGGGCTCGCTCATCATTTTTCGAACCATTAGCCAGACTGCCGGCTTTGCCACCGCACCGACCGCAGTTGCGCTCATCATGGAAACGTTTCCTCTCGATGCTCGTCCCAAGGCTCTCGGCATGTGGGCGTTTGTTTCCGCTGCCGCACCGGCTCTTGGTCTGGCCTTTGGCGGCCCGATGGTCGAGGCCCTCAGTTGGCGCGGCGTGTTCCTTGCGCAGGGTGTTCTCGCTCTCGCGTTTCTCCCGTTTTGCTTGCGCTGGCTCACCGAGACGCAACGTCGATCCAACATCGGTTTCGATATCGCCGGCGGCATCACCCTCATGTTGGGGACAGGATCGATACTCCTCTATCTCGATCGAGGTGGTTCGTGGGGTTGGACCCAACCAGTCGAACTGGCACTACTCGTTGCCGCACCGATGCTCATTCTTTTATTCGTCCGCATCGAAAAGCGCGCCAAGTTTCCTCTCCTCCCCACTGGCCTTCTCGCCAATCCCGCCTATTCGATGCCTGCAGTTTCTGAATTCTTTTCGCAAGCCTCAAGCAACGCTGTCTTCTTCAGTGCTCCGCTACTGCTTCAACAACGGTTTGGAAAGTCAATTGCCGAAACTGCGTTCCTCATGCTGCCATTGCCACTTGGAATGTGCTTCGGAGCGATTCTCGGGGGCCGTGTCGCTGCAAGATTTGGTGAGCGTCGAGGTGGGCTCATCGGCACTTCATCAATGGCCCTTTCGATGCTGCTCTTCCTTGCTGGGTACAACTACGAATCAATGAGCCTTGTCACTCTGGCTCTCATCATTCAGGGAATCGCCAACGGATTTGTTCGACCAGCAGTCGCATCTGCTGGCGGAGCAGCACTGAGCCCTGAGTACTTCGGTGTCGGCATGGCCACATTGCGCATGATCGCGTTGCTCGGATCAACGATGGGCATCAGCATTGCGCTTGCGGCATCGGTCATCGGCGGCTTCAGAGCGATCTACATCACCACATTTGCCCTTGCCCTTCTCTCAACAGCAACCATGACTCGGGTCGTCTCCCACAAACGCTTCACTGGCACGCCCGAAGAGCGCAAAGCTCAGGAACGCGAACTGATCAAGGACATGGAAACCGAAGCCGGCCTCACCACACTGCCTGCTTTTGAAGGTTGAACATGACTGAATCAATCACCACACCAAATGCCGTTCTCTATCTTGCGACTTGGCTTCCATCTCACCTGCATGAGCAGTTCTCGGCCTGGTGTGATGATCACCATCGCGAGCAACTCGTGCTCCCCGGTTTTCGGAGGGCACGTCGCTTCGAGTGGACAGCCGGCGGGCGCGATGACGATCCACCGCAGTACCTCACGATGTATGACCTCGACTCCCTCGCAGCACTCCATACCGAGGCCTATGTCGAACACACGAAATCCTCAGGCGGCCTACCTGATTTTCTTCGCGGACACATTCGAGTGCAGCGACGCGATTGCAATGTACTTGCGGCTCTACCGAGTTCTTGGTGGCCACCAACACATACGTCGCTTCTCAATCTCTTCCAACTGAACGACGACGAACTGGCCGTTGGTCTTCAGGAACACATTTCGACGCTCACAGAAACGTCAGCAGCACCGATTCCTGACTTCACCCTTCGAATTATCGACAGCGATAACGACGAGCCGATCGTCTTAGTCGATCATGACGACGCGGCCACGACCTTGATTGACACGATCACAGCGGCAAGCGGTTCGCTTCGTTCGTCGTGGCGCTGTGTCTTCGATGAACAATCCAACAGGTCTGAATAGGCATAGCTCCGCAGCCTTCTAGGATCACGAAATCGAAATCTTGATTATCTGCTCCGGTAATACCTGTCGGTCGCCAATGGCGATGGGCCTCCTTGCGCATCACCTCACACTTCGCGGCATGGAAGCACGTGTGCATTCGGCCGGAACTCTTGGTTGGGGAGGACCCGCAACCAACCACGCCGTCGAGACACTTGCCGGTCGCGGCCTCGACCTTTCTGCACACGAAAGTCGCCGCATCAAGGGCGAAGACGTTGCCGAAGCTGATCTCATCATCGGCGTGACTCGTGATCATGTTCACGGCATCGTCATCCACGATCAGGCCGCGCTTGAGCGCACCTTTGTTATGGGCGAGATCGTCCGGTTGGGCAACAAGGTTGGGCCCCGTAAACCTGGGCAATCGGTTCGCGAGTGGTGCGCCACCGTTGCAGCGCTACGACCCCCCAACCGACCTGCCGGAATTGCCGCTGACGACATCGCTGATCCAGTCGGTGAAGGTCTTGAGGTCTATGCCGCCACCGCAGACAAACTCGACAAACTCTGTGCCGCAACCGCCGCTCTCCTCGTCCCTCACGGGGCTCACGGGGAAGTGGTCGACATCGACCCGCTTCTCGAGCGTTGATCATTCGCCTCCCCTAGGGTTGGCGAATGGGAAAATTCGCAAATAGCAAAGCGCTCGCTGGAGCCAGTTTCGGTGTCCTCAAGAGCGAAAAGAAACTCGCCGCCATTCCTGCAGTCTCGGCGCTCACCTGCGGAGTGATCGCGGTTGCCGTTGGTGGCGGCGTTGTTCTCACTGCCGATTTCATTGCCAATCCGGCACCCGGCCAAGATGATTTTTCTCTCACCCCTGCGTCATGGGTGATCGGCATCGTCGGATTGTTCATTATCGGCCTCGTGTCGCAGATGTTCGCCGCCACTCTGATCGCTGCAGCCAACGAACGACTCAACGGTGGCAGCTTCACCATGGGTCAGGCCTTTTCCAAGGCAACAACTCGCACGCCTTCCATTCTCGGTTGGTCGGCGATCAACTCGACAGTTGGTCTCGTTCTTCAAGCAATTCGCGACAAAGCCGGCTTCCTCGGCGACGTTGCTGCTGGTCTTATCGGTGCAGCCTGGAACGTGGTGACCTGGCTCGTGCTTCCGATCATCATCATCGAGGGCATCGGCCCAATCGCTGCAATTAAGAAATCTGCAAATCTCTTGAAAACGACCTGGGGCGAGAACCTCTTCGCACAGGCCGGCATTGGCCTCATCGGGTTCCTCCTGATGCTTACGGGCATCTTGATCTTCGGAGGATTGAGCTTCGTCCTTCCCGTCGTCGGCATTCCGCTTCTGTTCATCTGGGTTGTCGTCATCAGCTGCCTGATGTCTGCACTCGGCGCGATCTACCGCACTGCTCTCTACCGCTTCGCAGTTGGTCTTCCGAATGGCGACGCGTTCACGCAGGACGAACTCTCCGGAGCCTTCAAGACAAAGGTGAAGTCCGGACGCATGCGCTGATTCGCCTTTGGTCAGATGCCATCGACTCCAAATCCCTGCTGCAACACAAGGCTCGCCGTCTCAAGTGCACCCATGACCCAGCCCTGATTCAGCGAAAGGGCATCACCGCACACATGCAATGACACACCCGATACCGGCGTTATAGCGGCTCTCATTCGTCGATGAGGTGCGTCTCCGGGGCCCCAGAGCGGGACTGTGCCGTCATCGGCGTCGGACCAACGCTGGGCGACAGCTCCGATCGGCTGCGGCACTTCGATGCCATGCACCTCCGACAACACGGACGTGATGCCCTGACGCGATGCTGCAGAGAGCTCATTTGAACTGTCGCTAGATGCCTCCGGCACAAGCGGCGCAAGAAGGTCGGCGGCGACGTCACCGAATGCATATCCGGCGAGCAAAAGTGCAGGGCGGGAACGATCAGATGACAAGTAAAAGTGCTGTCGAAGCACCGAATCACTCACCGATCGACCAGTTTCGATGCCAAGATCGGTCCACCATGGTCGATCGTAAGAGAGATAGGCCTTTACCGCTTGCGAATCAACGAGTTGGTCAAGAGCTTCGGTGAGAGCCGGCGCCTCACGAAGCATCGAACTCGAACGAACCACGTGTCGCATCGCCGGTGCAGAGAGAGCGAGCACCACAGCACGCGCCCGCACCCGACGAGTGACACCAGTATCGACCGAAAGGACATCAAGTTGGACTGAACCATCTTCGGCGCGCTCGATTGAAAGCAGCTGCTCACCAAGTCGAACCTCCGCGCCTGCCCGCTGGGCGCGCTGGATTAACTGAATGGGTATCTGGTCGAAACCGCCCTCAACCTGCGCGTATGAACCTCCACCCGTCGAATTCGACACGCCCAACCATGTACTCGCCGACGTCGCCCACATCTCAAATGCGGTCCAGTCGCGAACGAACTGCGCGCCATCGTGACCCAAGAGTTCGACGAGGAACTGCAAGGTGGACAACTCATCGATAGATCGACCTCGCCATGTCAACGTCTCAGACCACGATCCGGACTGATTACCCGATAGTGACGTTTCCGAGGTGATGCCAACCGAGCGGTTAATCATTGAGAACAACTCATCGGGAGAGAGCGCACCGATTTCCGCAGGCATCGCATAGTTGAACTGGTCAACTCGCTCCACCTCACCGCGACGAAGTCGAGTCCCTCGCAGACGTACCAATGATTGCGTTGTGCTCGCAGGGAACGGGATCGTCGTCAGACCCAACTCCCCAGCAAGCTGGAGAACAGCCTGGTGTTGAGGAGGGATCCGCATTCCACCAAATTCGGCCATCACCCCAGTTGCAGGCGGAACCGCCTGCGACCACAACCGCCCTCCAATCCGGTGAGAGGCTTCGAAGACGACCGGTTGACGACGGCCATCGGCTGCAAGCCGATCGGCGACGTAGGCGCCAGCCACGCCACCGCCGATGATTGCCACGTCAACCGATTCCGTTGCACTTGTCGACCGTGTTGCACCGGAGGACCGACCCATAACTCCACCGACTAATCCGCCGACAACTACGCCTGCTGCACCTACGGCGCCGGCCGCAAGTACAAATCGGCGGGAGACGCCGTGTGCCGGAGTGTTCTCCACTTCATCAGTTGTCATCAGTCGCCTCTCGTCACACCGTAACGACGGCAGCGTGCCCGTCGAGTGAACACTGCACTTATTTTTCGGTTGGTCGAACTCCCACGGGCCAACCTTCGACAACCACGACGTCGTTAGTGAGCGGCGGGACCCAGCCCTCGCCGTCGATCCAACGACGCACGACACGACCCGGTACGCCTACGACAACGCTGTGATCGGGAATGTCCCCGCGCACAACAGCACCAGCAGCGATCGCGCAGTTACGACCAATGTTGGCGCCCGGCAACACCACAACGTTTGTGCCGATCCAGGTTCCTGAACCAACGCGCACCGAAAAACCCTGAAGCACCTGCTTGCCCACAGGAAGCCACGGGTCGGCATAAGTGTGGTTGTGATCGGTGAAGTACACGTTGGGCGCGATCGTGACATCGGCTTCAAGCACGATCGAATGGCGAGCGACAAACCAGCAGTCCTTACCCACCGTTGTTCGATCACCGATCTCAATCACCGGGGGCGAATCGGCCGGGTACGTCTCGGTAGGCATGCCGACCGCGAGCGTCGTCCCCGCACCGATGAAGCAGTCCTCGCCGAGATGAATGGCGTGTGCGTTGTAGCAATCCCCCTGAGGGAACGCCACGTAACTACCTCGTCCCATTGATCCGTAAAGACGAGCCAGCGGATGCTCAGCGTTGATCGCACCGGCGAGGCGAATTCGCTCCCATGCAGCGTTGATCACCGTCGTGGCGACGGAACGAGACTGCGCCTTCAAGCGATCAGACCAAGACATGAATTGTCACTTTAATTGACGGTAGTCTGAACACTTTCCTGCCCCGGAGTTTCGATGGCCACCATCAGATCACATGCGAGAGTCCACCGAAGCGCTGACGACGTCTGGAAGGTCGTCGGAGACCCGACTCGCATCGTGCAGTGGTTCCCGGGCGTCACCGCCGTGACTGTTGAAGACAACATCCGCACGCTCACGCTTGCAGCAGGCCTGCCGGTCTTCGAAGAGATCGTCACGCTCGACAATCGCATGCGCCGGTTCCAGTACCGCATCACCGGCCCCCTGCCCGTGAAGTACCACCTCGGAACCATGGATGTCATCGAAGACGGCGAACCAGGCTGCCTCCTCATGTACTCAACCGAAATTTCTCCCGACCCGATGGCCTTCGTGCTCGACGGCGTCATTTCCGAAGGCATCGGAAATCTTGCTCGCATGCTGAACGACCACACTGAGGACGAACGCTGATGGGTCGCAAAATTCTTTTCATCACCACTGATCAAATGCGTTACGACGCAATCGGTGCCAACGGCGGCAATGTTGCACGCACACCGAACATCGACTCGTTTGCCGCAAACGGAATTTCCTACGACCGTGCTCAGCCACAAAATGTCGTGTGCATGCCATCACGCTCCACCATGGTCACGGGACAAAACGTTGGTACGCATGGCGTCTGGATGAACGGTGTTCCACTTCCCGTTGAATCACCAAGTGTTGCTGCAGTTCTCAGCGATGCCGGCTACCGCACGGCACTTATTGGTAAGAGCCACTTCGAACCACTGCTCGACCCGTTCTTGCGCTTCGAAGAAAACCGTCAGGGTTTTGCTGGCGCCACAGAAGGCCACCGCGGTTTCGATCACATGGAACTCGCGACCCATGGCGCGGCCGGATTCACGCATTACTCACGCTGGATTCGTCAAAACCATCCCGAAGCAATCGGAATGTTCTTTCAGGTGCTCGACGGCGATCTTGAAGTCAGCGATGTTCCTGGTGGCGATTCCGGTGCTCCGCAGATCAAACGCAATGCTGTTCCGCGCGACTGGTATCACACCGATTGGGTCGCCGATCGAACCATTTCATGGCTCGACGGCCTGAACGCTGACGACGACTGGTTCTGCTGGATGAGTTTCCCCGACCCTCATCACCCGTGGGATCCACCCGAATCTGAACTACATCGCGTCGACTGGCGCGAGCTCGACCTTCCCGTTGGCTATCCGCAAAATCAAGCCGAACGCGAAGCAATCATCGACTCCAAACCGCGCCACTGGCGCCTTTGGTACGACGGCGTGCTCGTCAGCAATTACGAGGCTCCCGGCAAGTGGGTTCCCGCCACCCTTACCGCCGATCAGATTCGCGAAGTCAACGCGATGGCGCATATCGAAAACGAACTCATCGACGAAGCCATCGGTCGAGTTCTCGCGGCAATCGAGGCAAAGGGGTGGAGCGATGACCTCGACATCGTCTTCACCACCGATCACGGCGAGTTCCAGGGCGATTTCGGGCTGCTCTTCAAGGGCCCGTATCACGTCGATTCGCTTATGCGTCTTCCGCTTATTTGGCGACCGGCACCCTCGGCCGGCGGCGGCATCGATGCCACCGCACGAGTCTCAAAGCCCGTTGGCTTGCTTGATCTCGCGCCTACCTTCT
>CAEZVV010000057.1_pt1 | contig 9106 bp, 8 predicted proteins | sample 7264831 | NCBI WGS metagenome assembly CAEZVV01 (sample SAMEA6813865, study PRJEB35770) | uncultured Microthrixaceae bacterium | biome: Freshwater; feature: Freshwater reservoir; material: water | place: Czech Republic | collected 2017-07-26 | depth 0.5m m | reverse complement strand
AGGCAGTGCCGGTCGAACACGTCCTCGTTTCAGCTGGTCTTTCTTTGGGCGAGGCAATGCTGGTGCTTGAGCAACTTGAGTCCGATGGGTGGGTCTCGCTGCGCGCAGGATGGATCGAACGCATCGGTCGAGGGGGAGCCCGATGACGATGTGCGCCACGATCGCCAAGCATCCAAGTGAATGTTCAACGTTCACCGTTACAGTTTTGTTTGTGACTGTTGAAGCAGATGCATGGTTTCTCGACGAGTTTCAGGCGTCGCTTACCTCTGTGTCTGAAGCGACCCTGCGCGCCTACCGAAGCGATATCGATCAATTCGTTGGATGGGTTGCACGGCAGGACATCGAATCTCCCGATGACGTAAGCCGCACAACGTTGCGGCGCTACATCGCAGCGATGACAACGCGAAACCTTGCTCGCCGCACCATCGCCCGAAAAGCGTCGGCGCTGCGTCGGTATTTCTCTTGGCTGGTTCGCAGCGGCCACCTCACTGCCGACCCCTCTGCTGGCCTCAGTGCTCCTGGCTCGTCCGGTCGGCTTCCTCGTGTGCTGCGCGACGAAGAACTTATTCAGGTTCTCGATAATCCGCCGGGAACGACTGCGAATGATCCACCGGCGATTCGTTCTCGTGACGATGCTGTTCTTGAACTCCTTTATGGCAGCGGCCTTCGCGTTTCCGAGGTGTGCGGTTTGCGACCTGAAGATCTCGATCTCGCTCGCCGTCGAGTTGTTGTGTGGGGAAAGGGTTCAAAGCAGCGCGTCGTTCCCCTCAGTGCACCTGCCGTCGAGGCACTTGAACAATGGCTCGGTCATGGGCGGCGAGTAATGGCAACAGCCGCATCGCCTTCCGATGCGGTATTTCTGAATCGCAAGGGAACCCGTCTCGGTACGCGCGATGTCCGTCGACTTCTCGACCGCCGATCGCCATCACCGACTCACCCGCACGCGTTGCGCCATACGTTTGCAACGCATCTTCTCGACGGCGGCGCCGATCTTCGTGCGGTGCAGGAATTACTCGGGCATTCCGATCTCTCCACTACGCAGCACTACACCCACGTGAGTAAAGAAAGATTGCGCACAGTGGTCGATTCAACCCATCCCCGCGCCTAGTACGAGCACCCTTCGCACTTCTTCCCCGGTGACAACTCTGTACCGGAAGGACCGATGTGCGGTCACTCTCTGCGTTTCTTCATGCGCATTCTTTTGTGCGCGTGCTTTGCATCTTCATGGTGCTCGTCCAGATCTCTGCAGCCCTTATTTGGGTAACGGCGCCGAGTGCGAGCGCTGCGTCAACGACGGTTGAGTATCGGCCACCAAGCGACGCGGAAATCATTGATCGCTTTCGTCCGCCTCCGAAACCATGGATGGCTGGCAATCGAGGTGTCGATTACGGCACGAGTGCAGGTGCGCAGATCACAGCCTCGGCTGATGGCCGAGTGATCTTTGCTGGAGAGGTGGGTGGCGCTCTTCACGTCACGATCGAACATGCCGATGGATTGCGCACGAGTTCTTCGTTTCTTGCTTCGCTCACCGTCGCTGCGGGTGATCAGGTACGTGCTGGTGATGTCATCGGCATTGCTGGCGGCCCATTCCATTTCGGCGTTCGTGCAACAGACGACACCTATCTTGATCCCGAAGCGTTACTTGCAGGCTTATTGCGGCCACGCGCTCGACTCGTACCTGGTACCGATCAGGGGCTTGAACGTCTAGGCGCGAAGGAACGACGTACGTTGCTCGATGTCTTTCTTGACACTGGCGCCGCTGCGCTTTCGGCGACATCAGCGTGGACTTCGCGAACAACCGCGCTTGTTGCGCACTATCTCGTCGAACTAAACCCGACCACGCACGCGATGCGGACGGTCGATGCGTTCGCCAAGTGGGTTCACGATCAACGGACGTGTACGTCCTCAGCGACACCAGTTCCTGTTCATGAGTCACGGCGCATCGTGGTGTTGGTGAGCGGACTCGGAACATCAAGCGACTCGAACACTGCGTGGGAGGTCGATACGAAATCGCTTGGGTACGCCGATGTCGATGTCGTGCGGTACTCCTATAGAGGCGGTCAGGCGCCGCACGAAGCCATGAACGCAACAGGCACTGCACGGTCAGTTTCGAGCCACCCGTTGGATGCGATTGCAACGCGCGAATTCGATTCGCTTGACAGCCAACAGTCGGTTGGAACCTCGGCCGATCATCTGTCGGCATTGCTGCAGTCGGTGTCGGCGGCACAGCCGGGAATACCCATCGATGTCGTCGCCCATTCTCAAGGTGGCGTGGTCGCTCGCCTCGCGGTCGAACGTTCTGGGGCAGCGGGTCGACTTCCTTCTGAGGTGGGCACGTTGGTCACGTTGTCGTCCCCGCAACAAGGCGCTCCGTTGGCAACGGGAGTTGTTGCTCTCGGTGACAGCCCTGGAGGAGCAGCGGCGTTGTCTCAAGTTCGCGCTGGCGGAGCGGCCGATGAACTCGATAATCACCTCCCTGCTATCTCGGATCTGGCGGAGACCTCGCCGATCATTGATGAACTTCATCAGCGGCCGATGCCCGATGGGGTCCGGTTTGTGACGATCGGGGGATCGGGGGACGTCGTGGTGCCCGGTTCGGCCGCAATCGACCAGACCGCTGATGCCAGCGTCATCTTGCCGACCGATATCGGGAAAGAGGTCCACGGCACTCTTGCCTCAAACCCAGCAGCCACAAGGGAAATCGGCCTTGCCGTTGCCGGGATGGGCCCTACCTGTCAACGGCTCGGCCCGGCAACAAAGGCATTCGTCACGGCCGAAACCATCAGATATGGCCAAACCGTGGCTTCGGCGACAGCTGCGGTGGCAGCCGGGGTGCTGCCGATTCCTCCGGCCGATTGAGCCGCCCGCAGGCCAGTTGGCCGATTTTCCGGCCCTCCCATACACTCGGAACCCGGCCCGACGACCGTCGGGCATGTCGATCACCCGATTGGCATACCTCTACACATCCGCAGCCGTGCACCCCACGGTCGTCTCCCACCCGGGAAGACGCCAGCACGGGCCTGCGATCCTCCGAACCGATGGGAAGGAACACCCTCATGGCACCAGTTGTCACCATGCGCCAGTTGCTTGATTCAGGCGTGCATTTCGGTCATCAGACCCGCCGCTGGAACCCGAAGATGAAGCGATTCATCCACGGCGAGCGCAATGGCATTTACATCATCGATCTTGAGCAGACGCTCGGCCGAATCGAAACGGCGTACAGCTTTGTGCGCGACCTCGTAGCCGACGGCGGCACGATCCTTTTCGTGGGCACCAAGAAGCAAGCCCAGGATCCGGTTCGTAGCTACGCAGAACGCTGTGGCATGCCCTATGTGAACGAGCGTTGGCTCGGCGGCATGCTCACCAACTTCCAGACCATGTCCAAGCGCGTCTCGAAGATGAAGGACTACCAGCGCATGCGCGACACCGGTGAGTTCGAAGCGATGCCGAAGAAGGAAGCCCTTCTCATCAGCCGTGAACTCGAGAAGCTCGAGCGCAACCTCGGCGGTATCCGCAATATGGAACGCCTTCCCAGCGCCATCTTCGTGCTCGACACCAAGAAGGAAGACATCGCCGTTACCGAAGCCAACAAGCTCGGTCTCCCGATTGTCGCTGTGGTCGACACCAACTGTGATCCCGACATCATCACCTACGTGATCCCGGGCAACGACGACGCAATCCGCTCAGCGAACCTCATGGCTCGCGTGATCGCCGATGCCGTCGACGAAGGCCGCTTCATTGCTTCGCGTAAGCGTGGCGCGGTTGCTCCTGAAGGCCCCGCTGTTGTTGAGCGCACGCCGGAAGAAGAAGCAGCACACGAAGCCGCTCAGGCCGACGCACGTCGTCAGGCTGCCGAAGCTGCTGCTGCACGTGAAGCACGCATCGCTTCAGAACGCGCAACTGCAGAAGAAGCAATCACCCAGACCGATCCCGCAAACGAAACCACGCAGGAGTCCTGAAAACCAATGGCTGAATTCACCGCCAAGGACGTCCAGAACCTTCGTCAGATCACTGGCGCCGGAATGATGGATGCCAAGAAGGCACTCACCGAAAACGATGGCGACTTCGAAGCCGCTAAGCAGTGGCTGCGCGAGAAGGGCCTGGCCAAGGTGGCCAAGCTTGGCGATCGTGAGAATGCACAAGGTTCTGTCTGTGTCGTCGTTGACGGCTCAGTTGGCGCCATTGTGCAGCTCAAGAGCGAAACCGATTTCTCGGCCAAGGCCGCTGACTTCATTTCACTCGTTCAGGACATGACCGAAGCGGTTGTCGCCAAGGGCGCCGACGCACTCTCGGAAATGAACGACGAACTCGACGCACTGAAGATCGCCAAGAAGGAAAACATCGAACTCGGCACCGTCGTGCGATTCGACGCTGCTGGCAACAACATTCTTGACTCCTACCTGCACTTGCAGGACGGTCGTGGCGTCAACGCTGTTCTTGTTGAACTCGAAGGCGGCACCAAAGAGATCGCTCACGATCTTGCCGTGCACATTGCGTTCTCAAAGCCGGCCTACCTCAACCGTGACGAAGTCCCGGCTGAGGATGTTGAGCGTGAGCGTCAAGCTCTTCTCGACATCACCAAGGCAGAAGGCAAGCCTGAAGCGGCCTGGCCGAAAATCGTCGAAGGACGCATCAACGGTTGGTACAAGGAGCAAGTACTTCTTGAGCAGCAGTTCGTGCGAGACGACAAGAAGTCGATTACCGATTTGCTTGCCGGCGCAACGCTCGTCCGTTTCGCTCAGGTATTCATCGGAGCCTGATGGCCTCCGCGACCGCCCGCTGGTCGCGGGTTCTGTTAAAGGTTTCGGGTGAAGCGTTCGCTGGCGATGCCGGATACGGCATTGACGGCCATGTGGTGCAACGCATCGCAAAAGACATCGTCGACGTTCGCGCTGACCATCCCGACGTCCAGATCGCCATCGTTGTCGGTGGCGGAAACATCTGGCGCGGTATGGCCGGCGCCGGCGCTGGCATGGATCGTGCGCAAGCCGATTACATGGGCATGCTCGCAACCGTCATCAATGCGCTTGCATTGCAAGACACGCTCGAGCAGTTGGGTCAGCCCACTCGAGTGCAATCCGCTATTCAGATGGCGCAGGTTGCCGAGCCCTACATTCGTCGCCGTGCGGTTCGACACCTTGAAAAGGGTCGAGTCGTGATCTTCGCTGGCGGAACGGGCAATCCGTTCTTCACGACTGACACCACCGCGGCTTTGCGGGCAGTCGAGATCGAAGCCGGTGTGCTGCTTAAGGGCACACATTCGGGTACCGACGGCATCTATACCGATGACCCCCGCACGAATCCTGAAGCGACAAAGCTTGAGGAAGTTACCTACCTCGACGTACTGAACCAGGGCCTTCGAGCCATGGATTCCACGGCAATCACGTTGTGCATGGACAACAATTTGCCCATCGTTATGTTCGATCTCACCGGCGAGGGCAATGTGCGTTCGCTGCTTGAGGGCGGTTCGGTCGGTACCCTCGTCCGTTGAGGCGGTCGCTGGAGACCCCGTCGCTCTCTTCGATATCTCCTGGAGTGTTCCGATGACATCAGAGATGGCCGATCTGCTCCTTGCAGAAACCGTCGAGAAAATGAAGAAGGTCGTCACGCACACGCGTGCAGACTTCTCCTCAATTCGCACGGGTCGTGCTGCACCCGCGCTCGTCGAAAAGATTCCGGTCGACTACTACGGCTCCGAAGTGCCACTGCAACAGATCGCTGGCTTCAACGTTCCCGAAGCGCGCCAGTTGCTCATCACGCCATATGACAAAGGTGCCATTGGCGCGATTGAGAAGGCGTTGCAACAGTCCGACCTTGGTCTCAATCCAAGCAACGACGGAATCTCGATTCGTCTTTCCTTCCCTCCGCTGACTGGTGAGCGACGCAAGGAACTCGTGAAGGTCGTCAAGAACATGGCCGAAGACGGAAAGATTGCTCTGCGCAATCAGCGTCGTTCGACACGCCAGGAACTTGAAGCGCTTGAAAAAGGTGGCGACCTTTCGAAAGACGAACTAGAGCGCGCCGAAAAAGAACTCGACAAAATCATCCACAGCCACGAAGCCGAAATCGGCGATGCGTTGGGTGCCAAAGAAACCGAGTTGATGGAGGACTGATGGCTTCCGACGATCTGTCCCGCGAACCAAGAGCACCTGGTGATCCTGAAGAGGTTCGGATCATCACCGCCGATGAGATCGCCGAAGCTTCGAACCGTCCCGACGTGGCCACTCGACTTCCCGAGCGTGAACTTCCGCCGCCTCCGCCGCCGGTCATGAATGTGGGACCGCCAACGGGCGAACACGAAATGCCGCATTGGACCGAGCCGGCAACTGGTCAGGTTCCTGCCGTCGTTATTGGCGACAATCCTGTCGATGAGGCTCGTGCGTCAATGGCCGATACGCCGCGTTGGCGCAGTGAACACGACACCACTGATCACGGAGACCTTCTCGCTGATCTCGCGGCGTCGGAACCCGAAGAAGTAGTCGTCGAACGGCTTGGAGCGCTCGATACTGACGAACGCATTACCGATGAGGCGTATCTCAACTTCGACGATGTGGAACTCGATCCACAAACTCGTCGTCGCGGTGCGCGCCGTGGTCGGTCTGCTCGAGCGTCTCGTGGAGAAGTCGATCCATTGGCCGCGATCTTGCTCCCGCCTGATCTTGTTGGCTCGTCTGCCGTTGCGCCACCTCCGCCTCCAGCTGCTGAGCGCGCCGAACGCGTGCCGGCACCGAAGGATTCCGAAACAGCGCCCGTCGCATCAAAGTCTCGCAATGTCCCGATCGCTGCTGCTGTCGGCATCGGCATGGCGATCGTCGCAGCGCTGTTGTTCAAAGCTGGGCCCGTGCCGGCGCTACTTCTCATCGAAGTGGTCCTTGTCGCCGCAGGTTTTGAATACTTCGGAGCAATGCAAAAGAGTGGGTTCCGACCCGCAACGTTGCTCGGTCTTGCGGCAATCGCAGCGTTGCCTCTTGCGGCGTACTGGAAGGGCGAGTCGGCGATTCCCGCGATCATCTTCCTCACGTTCCTCTTCGGCATCGTTTGGTACCTGAGCAGCGCCAGTGGTCGTGCTCGACCCACCGCCAATCTCGGTGTCACCCTGATCGGTGTTGTTTGGGTCGGCATCTTTGGAAGTTTTGCCGCGCTCATCGTCAACATTCCTACCCAAGGCGTCAGCATTCTTCTTGTCGCAGTCGTTGCGGCAGTGGCCACCGACGTTGGTGGATTCTTCTTCGGTCGGGCGATGGGAAGAAGTCCCTTGAGTGCGATCTCCCCGAACAAGACCATCGAAGGTCTTGTCGGCGGAATGGCAGCAACGGTCTTTGCTGTGTTCGTTTTTGTCGTCGTGCTTGGGGTGAGTTCATTGGGCGCAGGCAAGGCGTTAGTTCTTGCACTCGTCCTCGCCGTCGTTGCGCCACTGGGCGATTTGGCCGAGTCGCTGTTCAAGCGTGACCTTGGCCTGAAGGACATGGGCTCGCTCATCCCCGAACACGGCGGTCTACTCGACCGCTTTGATGCACTGCTGTTCGTCCTCCCTGCGACCTATTACTTGGTGAGAATTCTCGGATTGGGCTGATCCCGCGGGGAATCACGCACCCTCTCTCGGTAGGCTGCCTTTCATGTCACTGACCCGTGTCGCTCTCGCCGGTTCTACCGGTTCGATCGGTACACAGGCGCTTGAGGTCATCGAAGCAGAAGCAGACCGTTTCGAACTCAGCGCCATCGGCGCCACAGGTCGCCAGCCTGAAGTGATCATCGAACAAGCCCGTCGCTATCGCCCCTCGGTGGTAGCGATTAGCGACCCCGAAGCTGCCCGATCGATTGCCGCAGAACTCCCAGGTATTGAGGTTCGGGCTGGAAGCGACGCAATGGCGAGCCTCGCGCTCGAGGCCGATGTTGTGGTGAACGGTGTCGTCGGGTTTGCCGGTCTGTCGGTAACTCTGGCAACGCTCGAGGCCGGTCGACGTCTCGCACTCGCCAACAAAGAGTCGCTCATTGCCGCTGGCCCAGTCGTGCAGGTGGCGCGCCGTACGCCGGGCGCCGAACTCGTCCCGGTTGACAGCGAACATGGTGCAATTCATCAGTGTCTTCGTGCCACCGACAACAAGAACCGCGTTGCTCGATTGCTGCTTACCGCGAGCGGTGGACCATTCCGCGGCCGAACCGCTGACGATCTCGCAAATGTCACGATTGAAAACGCTCTCGCCCATCCGACGTGGAGCATGGGCCCAAAGATCACTATCGACTCTTCGACACTGATGAACAAGGGGCTCGAAGTCATCGAAGCCCATGAACTCTTTGGAACGCCTGCAGGCGATGCCGGCTACGGCATCGGTTTCGACGAAATCGATGTCGTCGTTCACCCGCAGTCAGTAGTGCACTCCATGGTTGAGTTCACCGACGCGTCGACGATCGCCCAGCTTTCGACTCCCGATATGCGCCTCCCAATCGGTTATGCGCTGGCGTGGCCCGATCGCATCTCCACACCATTCGGAAGAATCGACTGGACCACCCTTGGTCGTCTCGATTTTGAACCACCTGATCTTGAAGCGTTCCCGTGTCTTGCCCTTGCGTATGCGGCGGGTCGCGCCGGCGGAACCGCGCCGGCATGGATCAGTGCCGCCAACGAGGTTGCGGTTGAAGCATTCCTTGAAGGCCAGATCGCTTGGCGTGACATTGCCGCAGTAATTGCTGCCACGCTCGATCGTCACGACGGCGCCCCGGCAACCGATGCGGCTGCAGTGATTGATGCCGACTCGCAGGCTCGACGTAGTGCTCTTGAAGAACTCAACTCTTTCGCCTCGGTGGTGCGCTGATGACAACGTCTTCAATTCCAAATGACATCGATCAAGGAGATTCCGCGGAACCTCCTCGTTCATCGCTTCTGGAGCGGATCTTCGGTAACCAGTTCGTTCTGCTCGGACTCCTTCTGACCCTGTTGGGTTGGGTTGCGTTCACGCGTATCTGGTTGTTTGTCTTGATTGTGGCCATCGTTGCGTCGGTATTTCTCCACGAAATGGGCCATTTCTTGATGGCGAAACGCAACGGCATGAAGGTCACGGAGTTCTTCATTGGCTTTGGCCCGCGCGTGTGGTCATTCCGTCGCGGT
>CAEZVV010000055.1_pt1 | contig 9555 bp, 9 predicted proteins | sample 7264831 | NCBI WGS metagenome assembly CAEZVV01 (sample SAMEA6813865, study PRJEB35770) | uncultured Microthrixaceae bacterium | biome: Freshwater; feature: Freshwater reservoir; material: water | place: Czech Republic | collected 2017-07-26 | depth 0.5m m | reverse complement strand
GTCCCCGCCATGGGGTGGGCTCGAACGACAGTTCCGATCCGCTCCACCAAGAGTTCAGGAGTTGCTCCGACGAATCCGTCGATTGAGAACAAGTGACTCGCTGGAAAGGTTCGGCGAAGCTGCGATACCACTGCGCTTGGGCTGATGGGCCGGTCGGTAACGATCTCGATTCCGCGGGCAAGAACAACTTTGCTCGCATCGCCCGCCGCAAGGCGTTCGGTGGCAGTCGTGACGGCCGCACACCAATCCTCGGGGCTGCGCAACGGGTGAATATCGAAGCTCGATGGTGAAGTAGTTGAAGAATGAAGCCCCGCATCTCGAGCGAACCCGGTGCCAATGCGAGTGGTTCGTCCAAGGACTTCGGCGAGCTCGGCTTCGGAGGGCTCATCGTCTTGGCGAGCGATTGTGGTGAGCCAGGTTGTCCCGTCAGCGTTACGGCCAACGACGATCCGCGGAATGATCAATTCGCCGTCGAGGTTTGCGTCGAAAGGAAACGCTCCGAAGGCGACAACTCCGGAACCGGGTATCTCGAGTTCGTCGATGACCTCGATGTTTCCGAGAGCAGCGTGCGCCGTTGTCGAGGTGAGCGAGCGATCGCTTCGTGGAACGGTGACTCGCGCCGAATGACCGATCCCGATAATCCCGACACCATTGGTGACGAAAAGCATGTCTTCGTCGTCACACAGGGCGACAAGGTCAGCGTCAATCTCAAGAGCACGAGTGCGAGCAACCATGCCCACGGTCTGATTCACCGCTGGTCGTCGCTCCGTGTCGCAGTGATGAGTTGCGAAATGCCAACGGAAAGCAATTGACGTTCGACCTGCACGAAGCCTGCGTCGGCAAGTCTCTGCAACATCACACCAGGTTCGGGAAGATACGCAACCGATTTCGGAAGGTACTGGTAGGCCGAAGGATCGGAAAGAAGGCCGCCCACCTTGGGAACGATGGAACCGAAGTAGATCGAGTGGCCCCAGCGGAGGAAGCGATTCGGAGGCTCGGCAACCTCAAGGATGGCGATGCGTCCACCGGGTCGAACGGTTCGAGCAAGCTCAGCGAAGAACCCATCGAGTTCGACAAGGTTTCGAAGAGCGAACCCGCAAGTGATTCCGTCGAGCGAGCTATCGGGTACGGGAAGTGCAAGTGCGTCAGCTTCGGTAAGCGGAGCTGACGTTCGTGCGGCAGCGAGCATTCCGAATGAAAGATCAAACCCGATTGGTCGAAGGCCCTGCTTTTGAAGCTCGCGACAGAAGTCACCAGTTCCACATGCGAGATCAGCGACGAGCGAACCGGCGGGGAGGCCAAGTTCACGAACGGTGCGTGTGCGCCACGCCACGTCCATGCGGAATGTCATCACTCGGTTCACGAGGTCGTAGCGAGGTGCGATCGCGTCGAACATCGAACGAACGGCGCGCACTTTCTCTTCGCCCTGCGGAAGCTGTTGGCTGTCCATCTCGGTCACGAGATCAGCCTACGGGCCTCTGGGCTCAAGTGACGAAGCGGGGACTCATTGCGTCACCCTGAGTGAATCTGGCCTCAGCGCCGCACTGTTGTCGAGGTGGTCGACGAAGAAGTCGATGGCGCTCTGGGGGTGGCGATTCCAAATTTCGCAAGGTTCGAGACGCTCGGGTATTTGAGGCCGGCCGGACCTTCAGCGAAGGCATTGAGAATGTTTTCGGTGACCTTTTGGAGTTTGCAGATTGGTGTGGTTGGAGGACCAGCCGGACATGCATCGAGAAGTCGTGGCGACCATCCAAAAGTTGCTGCGGTGAAGACGCCGGCACCACTGGGCACCGTGTACCAAGTTGAATCAGCGAACGACGCTTTGCCGCGACAAGTGACGGGGGAGTGGGCCAGCACCTGAATGTTTGCCGGCGTCGGTGCACCTGGAGTCACTCGGTCGTATTCGTTGCCGACCATCTTTGACACGCGGTCGCCGTTTTTGAATTGGGATCCTTCAAACATCCACATTGACGCATCGCCAACTACCCAATCGGCTTCGACGGGGTTGCATTCGTAATACGAACCTGTGAGAGAACTCTCGGGGTTTGCCGCAGGACTTTCGCGGAACGAAGTAGTGACGCGCTCGTTGTCTTTTCCGTAGAGGGGGTCTCGAGTCGCATCTCGGTAGTTGACCTCGAGGCGGGCCTCGCCGGTGGGGGCGTCTTCAAGACGAATCCGGCGGTAGACGTTGTTGGCGCCGAAGAATCCGATGTTGACGCCAGCATCTCGAGCGGCTTCAAGGTTCTTGCGCATCTCGACCGTGTAGTACTCATCGTGTCCAGGGATGATGATGCCGCGGTGGTTCTTGGCCAATTCGCCACGTTGGTGGAGGTCGATGTTGGTCCAGTACGACACGTCGTAGCCGTAGCGCTCCACGAACGTGATGAACTCCCGTTCCCGACCAAGAAATTCGCCGCTGCCGTTTCCGGTGTACGGACGATCAAAACTCACGACGTCTGCGCGGCCATTTGTCCCGGTGTAGATGCTTGCACCGCCCCAACCGTTGTATGCCTGCCAGGTCGTGACAGCGCTCTGCATCAAGAGATCGGATGTGCTCTTGTCGTCGCGAATGACGAGGGGCACGAATGTCTCTCCACCGTCGTCGCTATCAAGTTTCAGGAGGTACTGGCCGGGAGGCCAAGTCACATCGGCGTTGATCGTTAACGAAGGCGCCCAAGGAGCGCTCCACGTCTTTGTTGCTGCGTTCTGCACTGCCTTTGGTTGATTGACTCCAGGTTGAGGTTCGCTCTTCCAGATCAACCGTGCGCCGTTGCCGGCGTACCAACCAATTCGATATGCCGAAACTGTCCACGTCTTCGCTCGGGTCGAGACTTTCAAAACTGCAGATCCGCCAACATCGATACTTGTGGTGTCAAGGAAGCCTTCAACCTTTGCCCACATTGCGCGATCGTCGGGAATCTTCCACTCGGTGGTGCCCGGTTTAGCGTTCTCTTCGGCAATCCAGCCCTTGACTCGGTACTGCGAGTAGGGATCTTTCTTGTCGACCACAGGAGGTTTCGTCGTCGCTTCGGTGCTCGAACTCGATGTCTGTGATGAAGAGGACCGTCCCGCAGAGAACGCCGCTGCTCCTAACCCGATAGCGAGGATGACGATGCCAAGGACAGCCAGCTTCGCTCGCGACAGTTGGGGTTCCTTGGCGTGCTTCACAGAATCGAGAGGTTAGGGGTGAACCGCTGCGCGGTGGCGTCGCCTCGATGCGGTCTAGCCGTCAGAATCGGCGACAAGGGACCGGGCCCATCGGTAGTCAGCCTTGCCCGCAGGCGACCGTTCGATCTTGTCGACCACGACGATGGCTTTTGGGAATTTGTAACGAGCGATATGGCCATCGCACGCAGCAAGTAGTTCGTCAGAGGTAGCTGATGATCCATCCCTGAACTGCACGATGGCGACGACTTCATTCCCCCAGCGTTCCGACGGACGGCCAGTGACAATCACGTCATAAACCGCTGGGTGGTGAGCGAGAGCAGCTTCAACTTCCTCGGCGAAAATCTTTTCGCCACCGGAATTAATCGTGACCGAATCGCGTCCGTGAAGTTCCAAAACCCCGTCGACGGTAATTCGGGCCCGATCTCCGGGGACGGAGTAGCGGACGCCGTCGATTGTTGGGAACGTGCGCTCAGTCTTTTCTGCATCGCCGAGATAGCCGAGCGGGACGCGCCCGCATTGGGCCAACCAACCGAGATCTTCGTGTCCTGGTTCAAGGCGACGGTCGAGATCGGCAGAGATGATGGCCATGCCAGTGCCTGGTTTGAACGTTCCGGTCGTGACCTCGGCACCTGCCCCAATGACTTGGCTTGCCTGCTGACCCGTTTCCGATGAGCCAAGTCCATCCATGATCGCCATCGACGGAAGCCGCTCAAGCAGGGCGGACTTCACGGGGGCGGAGAGTGCAGCGCCGCCGCTTATAAGCAATACGAGCGACGAGAGGTCTCGGGGCGTTCGGTCGAGTTCGTCAATGAGTGGTCGACCGAACGCGTCTCCGACGATCTGAGCGATGTTGACGTTCTCGCGTTCGATCGTGTCGCAAAAGTCGGCAGCATCGAATGTGTTCGCGTGATGAGGAAGCACGATTGTGTTGCCATTCCCCAGTGCATTCATCGCCATCCAATGTGCGGCGCCATGCATGAATGGAGCCGATGGAAGGACCCGCATTCCGCCTTCGACGGCGTTCTCAATCACCGATTCGATTGAGTCGTACTCGACTCCCGTTGAAATCTTTCGCCCACCAAGTGCGGCCGGGTAGATGTCGCCTTGGCGCCAAAGGACACCTTTTGGCATGCCCGTTGTTCCCCCGGTGTAGAGGATGTAGAGGTCATCGGGCGACGGGGTCTCAAGAGGTGCCATTGACGCCGATGCGAGTACGTCTTCGTACCACTCCGCGCCATCAAGAAGAGGAGCTCCGCTGTTGTCGTCAACCTGAAGGAGCAGTTGAAGCTCGGGAAGTTCCGAGCGGATCGCGTCAAGGGTTGCTGCGAATGCGGAATGAAAGATGACGACGCGAGCGCCCGAGTCATTAAGGAGGTAGCGGAGTTCGCCAGAAACGTAGCGATAGTTGACATTGAATGGCGCGAGGCGAGCCGAATACGCCCCGACCATTGCTTCGATGTACTCGGGGCAGTTGTGGAGGTAAAGCGCGACGAGGTCCTGGCCGCTTTGCCAGTTCTGCAGTTCGGCCCGGTCGGTGTGGTGGCCAAAGCCGCGATCCGAAAGAGCGGAGGCCAAGCGATCGACGCGGGCCATGAACGCGGCGTAGGTCAGCCGCCGGTCATCGTGGACAAGTGCTTCGCGAGTTGGGACTGCGTGAGCGACCGCGCGAATGACCTCGGACAGGTTGAAATCCATGAGCGACTAAGAAAACCAGATTCGCTGATACTCACGGCTTTGTTGGTGCAAGAGGAGCCCGAACAATGCCAGCGGCATGATGAGGAAAAGTAGGAAATTGAAGTTCAAGACAGATCCCACCCCGTCGTTCACGATCGCCAGAACAAATGGGACCAGACCAACGGCGGCAACCGTCACACCGAGCCAGTAGCCCCAGCGCTTTTCGTTTGCGATCCCGAAAGCGGCACCCGCTCCGATGATGATGAACAAACCCAATGGGTTCGTGAACCCACCGAAGAGGACTGAGAACACGGCATCGATGTACAGCAGGTACACCGCAATCTGAAGTGTTTGGGGCTGAGTCGGGTTTGTCCAACGTCGGGTCTCCATGGGGTGCGAGTCTGTCAGGAATGGAACCGGTTGCCGCACCAGCGCATGGAATTTCTCGCCGCGACCTTGTTGGTGTGACGTTGGCCGCTGGCGCCGGGACGCGACTCGCTCCGCTTTCGGGTCTGCTGCCGAAGGCGCTTTGCCCCGTGGGAAATCGGGCGCTTGTGGATCTAGCTCTTGATCGACTTGAGCAAGTGACTCCGAACATGGCCGTCAACGCTCATCACTTTGCCGATGAGGTGCTCAGGCACATCGATCAGGAATGGGCTGGCGCTGTCACTGTTTCGACCGAACCAGGGGAGGCTCTGGGAACTGCTGGTGCGCTTGCTCGCTTACGGCCATGGATCGATGGCCGTGCGACGGTTGTGGTGAATGCCGACAGTTGGTCGCCGACGTCTCTCGCTCCACTCGTCGATGGATGGGATGGTCGCAGCATTCGAGTCATGGTGAATGGCGATGGTGGTTTTGGTCCTCGGGCACGCATTGTTGCGAGCACGCTGCCGTGGTCGGTGGCAAAGAATCTTGTCGAGAAACCCACTGGTCTCTACGAAGTCGTGTGGCGAGAAGCTTTTGCGCGCGGAGAACTAGAAGTCATTACTCACAAAGGTCCGTTTATTGACTGCGGTACACCGCTCGATTACCTCGAAGCGAATCTCGCAGCAGCGGCAATCCACGGTTCGGCGATCCTCGGCGCAGGAACTGTCATCGAAGACGGAGTCGACATCAGCGGAAGTGTGATTGGAGCCGGGGCCCGCATCAACGGCGATGTTGTGAATTCGGTGGTGTGGCCGAATCAGTCCGTTGCGCGTGGCGAACGGTTGATCCGCTCAATTCGTGCTGGCACTTCAGTCACCGTTGGTCCGCTGTGATTGGCGCGCAACTGCCCGCATGCGGCGTCGATGTCATTGCCACGATTGGCGCGAACAGTGACGTTCACGCCGAGATCAAGTAACTGATCGGCAAATTCCTTGACCTTCGCTGGTGACGAACCTGTAGTCGGCCAGCCGGGAGTGTCATTGAGCGGAATCAAATTCACATGGGCACGCAAACGGCGGGTGGCTGCTGCGAGCTCGCGCGCATCGCTCTGGCGGTCGTTCACGTCAGCGATCAGCGCCCACTCAAACGAAAGACGTCGATTCTTGACCTTGAGATAGTCCTCGCACGCGTCGTACAGATCAGCGAGGGGGTAGCGCTTGTTAATTGGCACGAGTTCGTCGCGAAGTTCGTCATTCGCAGCATGCAGCGATACCGCAAGATTGACCGGAAGCGGTTCGTCGGTCAGACGACGAATGCCGGGGATGATGCCGACTGTAGAAATCGTGAGGTGTCGAGCGGAGATGCCGATATCGCCGTGGATGCGATGGACTGCACCAATCATGCGGTCGTAGTTCGCCATGGGTTCGCCCATTCCCATGAACACAATGTTTGAGACGCGGCGGGGTGTTGGGCCCTCATTGGCTCGTCGTGCTGCGCGAACAACTTGTTCGACAATTTCGCCGACAGTGAGATTTCGTTCGAAACCGCCTTGCCCGGTTGCACAGAATCCACACGCCATCGCGCAGCCGGCCTGGGTGCTGACGCAAACCGTTGACCGATCCGGGTAGTGCATGAGCACAGTTTCAACAGATGCTCCGTCTGGAAGTCGCCACAGCCATTTCACCGTGTTGCCATCGGCGGTTGCCGATTCGGTGACCATCTCAAGAGCAGAGGGGAGTGTTTCGCTCAGGCGGGTTCGTAATGAAGCGGGAAGTGACGTGATGTCCTTTGGCTCTGCAAAGTCGACATAGAGGCCCTTCCAGAGTTGGTCGAGTCGATAGCGGGGTTCGCCGTCGAGGATCGTGGTGAGAGCGTCGCGGTCGGCCTCGAAGAGGGACATCGAATCTGATGTCATGTCGGCTCACTTTCGAGACGACCCCACCAGCAGTGTGAATCGTGTTCGACGAATCCAAGATCTCGATACAGCGATTGGGCAGCAAGGTTGTCGTGCTCTACATGCAGCAAGCCGACCTCAATGGACTTGGATGCGAGAAAAGCGAGTCCGGCAATCGTGAGGGATCGTCCGAGGCCCTGTCCGTGGAATGCGGGGTCGACGGCAATGACAAAGATTTCGCCGAGTTGAGGATCGGTCGCAGTTTCCGGGTGGACTCTGGTCCAGCAGAACCCGGCCAGGGTCCCGTCGATCTCATGAAGCAGAAACCCTTCGGGGTCGAACCATGGTTCGCGAAGTCGGTCATTGAGATGTTCGCTCGTCCAGTTCGATTGGTCGGGGTGCCATTCGAATGCACGGTTATTCACTCCCAAGAACGCCTCGTCATCACGACCAGGAACGAATGATCGGGTGGGAAGCGGCGTGGTCGAATCGGCAAGTGGAAGGCGGATCCGTAATTGCTGATTGCAACGAACGAGACTGAGGCCGGCGGCGCGAGCTTCCGCTGCGTCAGCCTCAGTGGCTGGTTCTGTTTCCAGCGAGAGAAGCTGGCCTGCGTCATCGCGACGTTCATTGCGCACGGCCGGACCCTACCGGCGCTGACGGCAGTAGGGTCCCGTCCTCATGGCCAAGCCCCGATCTCCGAAAGGTCGAGCGAAAGAGACGCTCGCTCGCCTCGACCTCGAATATCCCGATGCGCAGTGCGAACTCGATCATCGCAACCCCTATGAGTTGCTGGCCGCCACGATTCTTTCGGCCCAGTGCACCGATGTCCGCGTAAATCAGGTCACCCCGGCCTTGTTCGCTCGGTTCCCGTCCCCCGAAGACCTCGCGATCGCCGATCCGCTCGAAGTCGAGGAACTGGTTCGCAGCACGGGCTTCTACAAGAACAAGGCCCGATCCCTCATCGGGATGGCCCAAGCACTCGTCGAGCGCTACGGCGCCGAGGTTCCATCGTCGATGGAGGAGTTGGTAACGGTTCCCGGGGTCGGTCGAAAAACCGCGAATGTGGTCCGGAGCGTCGCTATGGACCTTCCTGGGCTGCCCGTCGACACCCATGTCGGTCGGCTCTCGATACGGCTTGGACTTACGACCGAAACCGATCCGGTGAAGGTCGAATATGTGCTCAACGACATGATCCCGCCCGCTGATTGGGGCCGATTCAGCCTCTTACTCATCCTCCACGGCCGCCGGGTTTGTGCATCTCGGAAGGCTCGCTGTGTCGATTGCGTCCTTGCCGACTATTGCCCTTCGGTCAACCTCTGAGCCTCGAGAAGATCCCAGCGGGGGAGTGGTGAAGGTCGGTCTAGTCCGTAAGAATCTTTCACCGTGGAGCGGTGCGAGATCGTCAAATTTTCGCGCTATGTTGGCCCTGTCAGGCTCCCGCCGCCTGACACGGTGACAATCATCTGGGATCCGCCGCCCAGTGTCACCTTGCCGACGCCCCCTTGTGGGGCGTCGGCGTCTTTTTGCTCCCAGGCACTGTCGACCCAGCTCCGGGAGCGCCGCGACCGCATCACAAAAGCAGTAACCATCTGAGCCAGAACGATCGATGCTTCGGTCTGCGAGACTCCGTGGGTGCATAACGAACGAGCCCAATTGTCGAGTGCGACCACCACACTTGAAGAACTTCTTGATCGGGTGAGCTCGACAGCAGAAGCGGTCTTGGCCGCGGGGGATGAATCGCTGGCCTCAGACCTGTTCGAAGTTGAACGGTCCTTGCGCACAGCGCACCGTCGACTGGTTTCGGCGACGCGTCGCGCCGGCTGATCCGGTAAACCTCTCCGGGCCAAGGTGGGCCGACCGCTAGCGTCCTAGTTCGTGTTGAACCGCCTTGATCTCCGTGGACGTACCGGCGACAGTCTCGTCGCTGATCTTCCGCGACCTGATCCGGCTGGTGAAGGGCCCACCGATGCGGTGCGTTCGATCATCGCCCAGGTGCGAGCAGGTGGCGACGCTGCGATCCGTGAACTCACCGAAAAGTTTGATGGCGTCGATATCGCTGATTCGCGTGTGAGCCGGCAGGAACTCGAAGCGGCCCTTGGGGCAATTCCAGCGGAACTAGCCGACGCACTTCGTGAAGCTGCCGATGCTGTTCGCGAGTTCCATGTTGCACAGCTTCGCGACGACCACACGGTTGTTCGGGGCGGAATCACCGTTACCGGACGTTCCGTTCCGGTTGATCGTGCCGGTTGCTACGTGCCTGGCGGACGCGGCGCGTATCCGTCTTCGGTGCTGATGACCGTAATTCCTGCGCAGGTCGCAGGGGTTCCCGAAATCGTTCTGTGTGTGCCGCCCGATCGCGAGACCGGAAAGATTGCGCCCTCCACCCTCGCTGCTGCAGCCATAGCTGGTGCCGACGAAGTGCGGGCCATAGGTGGCGCGCAAGCAATCGC
>CAEZVV010000054.1_pt1 | contig 9706 bp, 10 predicted proteins | sample 7264831 | NCBI WGS metagenome assembly CAEZVV01 (sample SAMEA6813865, study PRJEB35770) | uncultured Microthrixaceae bacterium | biome: Freshwater; feature: Freshwater reservoir; material: water | place: Czech Republic | collected 2017-07-26 | depth 0.5m m | reverse complement strand
GCTTGGCGTCGTGCTCCGGGCCACGTGCAGAAATCAGAATCGGCGAGTCGATTGCAGCGGTCGAAGCATGCGATAGCTCCGGTGTGTGTACGCGCCAAGAGTTCGGGCCTTGGTCGGAATCGGTGGAGTCACGTTCGTTCTCCTTGCAAGTACCCGATCAAGGATCGACGGCAACGCTCACGCTGCTTGGTTACGGATTCGACGGTGCCGCGATTGCCTCAGGAACTGTTGAGTCATCGTTTGGCGATTCAGATTGCGGATGCAAAGCACCGGCAAAATTCACGATCTACCCCAACGCTGTTGGGGCCGACGAGCAGTAACCCGAGCGACTCAGCCCCATGCACGGCGATTAAGAGCGACTGATAGTCAGACCCCACCGATAGGATTCTCAAATGACCTCGGTCGAGCGAGTTGTGACAAAAAAGATCGTCGGTGATTCCGATGAACCTTGGCGTTACTGGCTGACGCGACCCATCGAAGAACGAATCGACGCCGTCGAAGAACTCCGTCGAGAACATCACGGGTGGGCCCATGGAACTGAACCAGGACTTCCAAGAGTTTTTGAAATCGTTCGTCAAGCATGACGTTCGGTTCCTCATAATTGGTGGCTATGCGCTCGCCGCACACGGTCACCCTCGCTACACAAAAGACCTTGATGTCTGGGTTTGGCCCGAACCAGCGAATGTCGATCGGATCCTCGCGTCACTCGAGGATTTTGGTTTCGGCTCGCTTGGCCTTGCGAACTCCGACTTCCTTGAACCGGGAGTAATCGTCCAACTTGGGCGCGAACCTCAGCGAATCGATCTCTTAACTTTCGCCACCGGCCTTGAATTCGATCAGGCATTTGCGAATCGCACCCTTGTTGCGATCGGCGACCTTGAAGTCCCATTCATCTCAGTTGACGACCTGCGAACAAACAAGTCCGCTACCGGCCGCCTCCGAGATCTTGCTGACGTTGCTGACCTACCGCCACCAAACGCGTAGCACTTACGCAGTGACCCGGGCGACGAACTCGGCCATTTCGGTGACGCCTTCAACTGCTTCTGGAAATGCCGGGTAGCTCATCGTCCAGATATGCGGCATTTCTGGGTAGACGCTGAGTGTCACGTCAACACCTGCAGCCTTCGCAACCTCGGCAAGTTTGCGTGAATCGTCGAGCAGCACCTCGGCATCGCCGACAAGGATCAGCAACGGCGGCGCTCCGTCCCAATCGCCAAACAGCGGTGAAGCAATCGGATTCATCGGGTCGGCGCCGCCGAGATACGCCGGTGCTGCTTCTTCGGCCGAGGTACGAGAGAAGAGCTTGTCGGATTCGGCATTGGTGTCGTAGGTGTCGGCGGTGATCGTGAGATCGACCCACGGCGAACAGCAAATAACGCCAGCGGGGAGAACGCCATCGGCAAGCGCATGCATCGTCACCGATGCCGCAAGACCACCACCAGCTGAGTCACCAGCAATCACAATGCGGCCGGTGTCGACTCCTTCGGCAAGGAGCGATTCCCAAACGGCGAAGCAATCGTCGACCGCTTTGGGGAACTTGTGCTCGGGAGCGAGTCGATACTCAACCAGCATCACTCGAGCGCCGAGCACCGCTGCGAGATGTGACCCGTAAGAGCGATAGGCCAGCGCGGAGGCGATGCGGAATCCGCCACCGTGGAAATAGAGAACGATTGGGGCGTCGTCTGCCACATCAACTGGTCGACATTCAATGCCAGGAACGCCACTACGCACGAATGGTTCGGCAACGGTTCCTTCTGCCAGCGGCATCTGCGCCATGGCCTCGTCAATGCGCGAACGCTGTTCGGCGATGTCCGCAGGAGGCGGCGGAACGGGTCGGGCTGCCATTGCTTCCTGCATTGCGTGAAATTCTTTGCTGGCCATGGGCTGACACTAGAGCGTCGGGCTCCACGAACATGGCGTGTTTGGCGACTTCTTAGACAGCTTTTTGTCCGGTGTTACCCATCCAGCTTCGGTAGAGCTCGGCATACCGGCCGCCAAGAGCCACGAGTTCCTCGTGCGAACCGTGCTCAACCAACACACCCGCGTCGAACACGAGCACGAGGTCAGCTTGTTCTGCCGTTGACAAACGATGGGCCACGCTGATCGTGGTGCGACCTTCGGCGAGCCGGTGCAATGCCGTCGTAAGCGCACGTTCGGTGCGCGGATCAACGGCGCTCGTAGCTTCGTCGAGGATGAGAAGGCCTGGGTCGGCCATTTGGGCACGAGCCAGCGCAACAAGTTGGCGTTCACCGACACTCAAGCCCTCGCCGCGCTCGCCTACTTCGGTATCAAGTCCACGAGGCAGACCTGCCACCCAGGTTTCAAGACCAAGCTCGGCAATTGAAACGCGAACATCATCGAGCGTTGCGCCAACGCGACCCATCGCTATGTTCTCGCCCAGTGTCGTGTCGAACATAAAGCCGTCTTGGGGCACCATACGAATACGTTCGGTGCGTGACTGACGATTCACGGTGTCCAGCGCGATACCGCCGACAAGCACCGAACCTTCAACCGGGTCGGCGAGTCGATCAAGCAACTTCACAAAAGTGGTCTTTCCTGAACCGGTTTCGCCCACGATCGCAACCGACGCGCCAGCGGGAATATCGATAGTGACGTCGCGCAACACCGGACCACCGGTTTGATAGGTGAAACCAAGGTGTTCAACACGCACGTCGAGCGGGCCTTCGGGCAGTTCCACACCCGGCTCAGGCTCAACGAGAGTGATCGGCGTATCGAGAACATCGAGCACCTTCGACCAACCAGCAATAGCGGTCTGGGTTTGGTCGAGGATCTCGCCGATCTCGGCAATCGGTCCGAGGATCAGCTGCACGAGGAACAAACAGGCCACCAAACTGCCGGCGTTGAGGCCCCACGATTCACCGAACCAAATGCCAGCCATAGCCACCGATGCCAGCGCAACACCGCCGAAGGCATCACCCAACGGGAACATGAACGCGAACCAACGAGCGGCGCTCATCTCCGACTTGAACTGCGCCTGGATGGCATCGTCAAGACGAGCACGCGAACGGCGCTGTAACCCGTAGGCCCGAATCGGCGCTGCACCCTGCACTGCTTCGCTGACTTCCGAAAGCGTCGTGCCGACACGGTTTCGAACCACCGTGTAGGCCTTCAATTGACGACGCTGCATCACGCGAAACAGCGGCAACACCGGCAGCGCAGCAATCACGGTGATGACCGCAAGTTGCCAAGCATAGAAACTCATGACGATCAGCGTTCCGATGACAACAACGGAATCGATGATCCAGGCCACAGCGCCGTACTGAACAAACCGGGCGATTGTTTCGATATCGCTGGTGACGCGCGAGGTGAGCTCACCTCGTCGAGTGGACTCGTGATCGGCCATCGGCAACCGATGAATGTGCTTGAACGTTTTCACCCGCAAGTTGCGCAGCATCATTTCGGCCGTCGTCACGAGCCGCACATAGGTGATTCGGGCGAGGAACATGAGCGCAATGACGATCACCGCTGCAGAGGCACAGGCCGTGATCGTGAAGCCTCCGTTGAATCCGTCATCAGCCAGCAGGCCCTTATCGATCACCTGCTGAATAAGAACCGGAATGATCAAGCGTCCGACCGCGCCGATCATCGCGAACAGCACGGTCAATCGAAGGCCTCTGCCCAGTTCGGGACTCTGGGCGAATCCGCGCCGCAAAACCGCGAGAGCCCGCAACCGGCGTTCACTTGCCCTGTCCTCTTCCGCAGAGGCAGCGAGAGCGTCATGTTCAAGCGCAATGGGGTCGTCGAACGCCGATGCATGCTCCATCACGGCGAGTTCGTCATTGGCCTGAGCCGACAACGACTCTTGGTCAATCCGGGCGTCATCGCCCGAAGCGTGATTGCGCTTCTCGGTCATGACGACAACCTGCCTGCATCTTCATCATGATCGATGTCTTCGGTCATCGACTCTTGGTCGACATAGGCGTGCACGAGACGGGCATAGTCGGGGTTCGTAGCCAGCAATTCGGGATGTGATCCGGTGGCCACGATGCGACCTTCATCGAGGAACACCACTTCGTCGGCCAATTCAATAGTTGACACTCGGTGCGCAACTACCAAAGTGGTTGTTTCCAGCGAGGTGCGCAGATCGCGCAGAATCGCCGACTCGATCACTGGATCAACTGCGCTGGTGGCGTCATCGAGGATGAGCACGCGAGGGCCGCGCAGCAACGCACGAGTCAGAGCAAGTCGCTGACGTTGTCCGCCCGAAAGCGTGACGCCGCGCTCTCCCACCACCGTGTCCCAACCGTTGGGCAAGCGATGCACGAATGCCGCCGCATGCGCGATTGACGCGGCGCGTTCGAGTTCGGTGTCATCGACTGGATCGCCAAGCGTGACATTTTCGCGAACCGTGTCGGCAAATAGGAAGGTCTCTTGAAAGACAAGCGCCACTTCGGATCGCACTGCGACGGGGTCGAACTCGCGGAGGTCCACTCCATCAAGTTCCACCGTGCCGCTGTCGGGGTCGACGAGACGGGGAATCAGTTCGCACAATGTCGACTTACCTGAACCGGTGACGCCCACAAGCGCAACGATTGATCCGGCAGCGATGTTGAGGTTGAGCCCATCAAGCACCGGTGGATCATCGCCATAGCGGAATGACACATCTTCAAATGACACCGACAGCGGTCCATCGGCAACTGAAGGTGGGTCATCAGTCGCTGCACCGGGTTCGTGCGGCGCAGCAAGAACCTTGTCGAGTCGTGCGCTCACCACCACCGAACGCGGGAGTTCCTGAAGGAAATAGCCGAAGACACGCATCGGGAAAGCAAGCAATCCGAACAACGCCGCAGCCTGCACGATATCGCCAGTGTTAAGACGATCAATCGACACTTGCCAAGAACCAACCAGTAACAACGCGATGATTCCAAGGTTCGGCAACGCATCGATCATCGGGTCGAACACGGCACGAATACGGCCGAGCCCAACGCGAGCAGCCCGAAGTTGGTCTGCAGCCCCTTCAAGCCGTTCGACTTCCTCGTCTTCGCGACCAAGTGTCTTCACCATAAGCACGCCGTCGAAGGATTCGTGTGCGATCCGACTGACATGACCGACTCGCTCCTGCACGACACCCAATGGCTTTTCGGCCCGGCTGGTGTACATCCGATTGATGATTGCCAGCAGCGGGAAGAGCACCACTGCCACCAACATCAAGAACCAGTCGACCGTCGCCAAGCTGATGATCGCAAAAACCACGAGCGTCACGACACCAATGCTGAATGGGAGTGGATTAATGACTTCGCTTGAAGCAACGATGTCAGCGTCAGCATGAGCCAGAAGCTCACCAGTCGGAGTTTCACGGTGATATTTGAGCGGTACCGAGAGGTAAGTATCGGCCAGCTTGCGACGCCAATCTCGCTGAGTTCGATACGTCAGAAGTGCAGCGAAATAGCGGCGCAGAATAATTGTCGATGCACGAAGCAGTCCCACCAGCAACAAAGCCAGGCCCGTGTACCAAACGGCTTTGGCTTCAGGTCGACCCGATTCAAACGTCGGAACGATCACATTGTTTGTGATGCGTCCAAGAATGATCGTGGTGCCGACTGCAGCACCCGCGTAAATGGCGGCGCCAAAAATCGAGATAATGAATGGGACAGGGTGAGCCTTGACATAGCGCGTCAGGAGCCGCGCGCCGCGACGGAAGAGCCCGGGGACACCTGCAGCCATCAGTGGTTATGCGCCAGTAGACGAAGCGTCGCCGAGCCCGAGATTCGCAGCGATCTCGCGCGTCGCCGTTGAACGATTAAGTGTGTAGAAATGAAGACCCGGCGCACCTTCGTCGAGCAATCGCTGGCACAGTTCGCTGGCGAGTTCCACACCGAGCGCTCGAACGGCATCGGGGTCATCGGCAATCGCATCAAATCGAGCAGCCAAGTGCGGAGGGAATGCAGCGCCTGCGAGTTCGGCGAACCGAACAACCTGTGCAGCGTTGGTGACCGGCATGATGCCAGGAAGTACGGGTTTGTCGCAGCCAAACGCAGACAGCCCATCGACAAGCCGCAAGTAGGGATCGGCTTCAAAGAAGAACTGTGTGATGGCGAAGTCGGCCACATTTAATTTGTCGGCCAGGTGACGACGGTCGGAGTAGAGATCTTCCGAACGCGGGTGACCTTCAGGATGTGCCGCGACACCAATTGAGAAGCCGCTCTTTTCCTTAATGAGTTCCACCAATTCCATGGCGAACTCAAACTCGCTTTCGGCAACGACTCCGTTGTCGTCAACAATGGGATCGCCAGCGAGCGCAAGAATGTTCGACACACCTGCGGCCTTGTATTCATCGAGCAACGAATCGAGCTGCGCACGGGTGTGGCCAACGCAGGTGAGATGCGCCATCGCGGTGATGCCGATATTGCGCTCGATGTTGATGACCACATCGCGAGTGCGTTCGCGAGTTGAACCACCAGCGCCGTAGGTCACCGAAACAAACGAAGGATCAAGCGGTTCGAGTTCGGCAATTGTTTGTTCAAGCGCACGCGCCGCGTCGTCGGTTTTCGGAGGGAAGAACTCAAACGAACACGTGCGGCCCGCGGCAAGAAGATCGGAGATGTAGGTCATGCTCAGCCCTGCCCCACACGACGTTCGGCAGCCCCAACGGTATTGACCAACAACATGGCACGAGTCATCGGGCCAACACCACCGATGCGCGGAGACAGCCAACCGGCAACTTCAGCAACCTCGTCGGCCACATCGGACACCAGTTTCTTGCCTTCGAACGAAACACCAGCAGCAACAACCGCAGCTCCGGGCTTCACCATGTCGGGCGTAATCAAACCCGGTGCACCAGCAGCCGCAATGATGATGTCTGCTTCACGCGTGTACGCGCCCAAGTCGGCAACGCCGGTGTGCACAACCGTGACCGCTGCGTTCGCGTTTGGTCGCTTGAGCGTGAGCAGATTTGCGAGCGGTCGACCGATAGTGAGACCACGACCGACGATGACAACGTGACGTCCTTCGATCTGAACGCCGTAATGCGCGAGCAACGCCTGAATACCAGCCGGCGTACACGGCAGCGGACCATCGACGCCCTGCACGAGATGGCCAAGATTGACCGGGTGTAATCCGTCGACATCCTTGGCCGGATCAACCTCGAGCAGCGCGCCTTCGAAGTCAAGATGTTTCGGGAACGGGTACTGCATGAGATAGGCATCGACCGCCGGGTCGGCATTAAACCGGGCGATGACATCGAGAACGTCCTGCTGGGTGGCATCGGAAGGCAGATGCGCGTGGTGCGAGGTGATGCCGAGGGCCTCACAGTCGCGATGCTTCATGGAGACGTAGTTGGCCGAGGGGCCATCGTCGCCCACCAGAACCGTGCCCAAACCGGGCGTGATGCCCCGTTCAATGAGGGCCTGGACCCGGCCGGCCAGATCGGCCTTGATCCCGGCTGCCACCACTTCCCCGTCGAGCACCTGCGCAGTCATAGGGGTGACCCTACCGGGCCTCGCTAGCGTGACGGTTCGTGCAGCGCTCTCTCACCATCGGCCCCCTGACGGTCGACCCGCCCGTCGTGCTCGCGCCTATGGCCGGTGTCACCAACAGCGCCTTCCGTCGCCTGTGTCGCCGCTATGGGGCGGGGCTCTACGTGAGCGAAATGGTGAATGCCCGCGGCCTGCTCGAGGGGGGCGAGAAGAGTTGGCAGTTGGCCTCGTTCGCCCCTGACGAATCTCCCCGGTCGCTACAGCTCTATGGCACTGACCCGGTCGTGGTGGCCGAGGCGGTTCGCCGGCTCATCGGCGAAGGTCGAGTCGATCATCTCGATTTCAATTTCGGTTGTCCCGCCCCCAAGGTCATGCGCCATGGCGGCGGTGCTGCGGTGCCCACTCGCCCGCGCTTGTTGGCCGCGATCATCGCTGCTGCGGTTGAGGCCGCCGACGCCGAGTCGGGCGGAACGGTGCCTGTCACGGTGAAGATGCGCATGGGCCTCGACGATGAACGTCTCACCTATCTCGAAGCCGGTCGCATCGCCGCCGACAGTGGAGCAAAAGCGGTTGCGCTGCATTCACGCACCGCTCGACAGCGTTACTCCGGTCGCGCCCATTGGGATGCGATCACTGCGCTCGTTGAAGCAGTACCGGATGTTCCCGTTCTTGGCAACGGTGATATTTGGACCGCTGACGATGCGATCTTGATGATGGAACAGACCGGTTGTGCCGGTGTCGTCGTTGGTCGAGCCTGTTTGGGTCGGCCCTGGTTCTTCGGCCAACTCGCTGATGTGTTCGCTGGCCGACCCGTTCGGCCCGAGCCGCCACTTGGCGAAGTCGCGATCATTGCCGCAGAACACGCTCGTCTCTTGGCCGAATCAGTTGGCGAACGGCGAGCCATGTTGATGATGCGTAAACATCTCGGCTGGTATCTCACTGGGTACGCCGTTGGATCAGTTGCACGCCGACAACTCACGTTGGTTGCGTCATTTGCGGAGCTCGATGATCAACTCGCCGCTCTTGATCATTCGTTAACTGTTGATGCCATGACTGCGGCTCGTCCCCGTGGCACGCAAACCGGCCCGCACGCCGTGATCATCCCCGAGGGGTGGCTTGATGCCGAAGCCACTGCTCCACCCGACGCACTTGCCGATGCATCGGTGAGCGGTGGATGAGACTGTGACTATGCAACTCGTCTTAGCTTCGGCCTCGCCTCGCCGCCAAGAACTTCTCGCCGATCTCGGATTGTCCTTTGCTGTGCGTCCAGCCGATATCGACGAATCTGTTCACGCAGGCGAAGCGGGTGCCGATTATGTGCGCCGACTCGCTCGTGAGAAAGCTGCAGCAGTGGCCGGCCCCGGCGAGCTCGTGATCGCTGCCGATACCACCGTTGATCTCAATGGCGAATTACTCGGTAAGCCGGTCGACGAAGACGATGCCCGTTCACTCATGCGCAAACTCTCTGATTCGGTGCACCACGTGCATACTGGCGTTTGTGCGTTGCTGATCGATGCCGATGGCGCTCGGCGAGAAGAGTCCACCGTTGTCACCACCGCAGTGACCTTCGCACCGGTGCCAGATGCGTGGATCGACTGGTACATCGCTACTGGCGAGCCATTCGACAAAGCCGGCGGCTACGGCATGCAGGGTTCGGCTGCGATTTTTGTGCATCGAATCGATGGCAGTCCCACAAATGTCATCGGGCTTCCGCTCGATGCAACCGCGTCACTTGTTGCCCAGTTGGGCTTCGACCTATTCAGTTTCTCGAGTTAACGAGGCGCTGGCGCGACTAACTCCACGGCATTGCCATCGGGATCGCGCAATTGCAGCGAAGGCTTGCCGAGTTCGTCGACAACCGCGGGAACGTTGAGTCCGAGTTCACGAAGATACGCTGCCCACGCCTCAAGCGTCGGGCCATCGGCCACCGCAAAAGCCAAGTGATCAATCGGCGAATGATCAACATCAGGCTCACCTGGTGACACCACGATGACAAGCCGCGCCTCACGGTGACGAAGCGCAATCACATCACCGTGTTCAGACATGACTTCCATACCCAGAACCGCGCAGTACCAGTCAACCGAGGCGCGCACATCACGCGCATTCAACTGCAGGTGGCTGAAGCCAAGAACCGGTGACTTCATAGGTGATGTCTCGTCCACTGCTCTATTTCTTTCGCACAACAGACGCAAGCGTCTCGGTCTTTGAAAACACCGGTTGCGCTGTCTGCGATCCACTGCCTACCGGCCATGCCGGAGCCCTGAACACGC
>CAEZVV010000053.1_pt1 | contig 9753 bp, 7 predicted proteins | sample 7264831 | NCBI WGS metagenome assembly CAEZVV01 (sample SAMEA6813865, study PRJEB35770) | uncultured Microthrixaceae bacterium | biome: Freshwater; feature: Freshwater reservoir; material: water | place: Czech Republic | collected 2017-07-26 | depth 0.5m m | reverse complement strand
CGTTCGTTGAGTACCACTCGAACAGCCACCAGCAGTGAGCAACATGGCGATGCAGCCAGTCGCGATCGCCAGCAGTTTCATCGAGCGGTCCAACCGCCATCGACCATGACGATGGAACCGGTCATGAAGCTCCCCGCATCGGAAGCAAGCAGGAGGACGGCGCCATCGATTTCGTTGACCTGTCCAACTCGCATCATGGGCGTGTTGGAGGTGATGAACGATGAGCCGTTCTCGGTGGATGTGAGATCTTCGATCATTTCGGTCTGGAACCAGCCGGGGCAGATCGCGTTGACCCGAACCCCTTTACGGGCCCACTGCAGTCCCATCTCGCGAGTGAGATTGACGAGTCCGCCCTTGGCTGCTGAGTAGCCCGAGTCTTTCGCTGGGGTAGCGCCAACGACACCAAGAATCGACGCAATGTTGATGATTGAGCCGTGTTCGCGTTCCACCATCGAAACGCCAACCAGTTTCATGAGATGCCACGCCGCGGTGAGATTGAGTTCGATCATCATTGCGAAATCGTCAAGTGATTCGTTTTCGATCGACGTCGCGTTCACGGCGCCTGCGTTATTGACAAGGATGTCGACGGGCCCCAGTCGGGATTCGACCTCAGTGACGAGGGCTTCGCGTTCGTCCGCATTTGTAAGGTCGCAGGGGAAGCCATGGATGTTCGGCGTTTCGGATTCGAGTTCGACGAGTCGGTCGGTCCGGCGCGCGGTGATGGCGACGGTGGCACCAGCCGCAGCGAGCACGAGAGCGATTCGTTTTCCGAGCCCAGACGATGCTCCGGTGACGAGCACAACACGACCTGTGAGGTCGAACAGTTCTGCCGGGGTCCTCACAAGTTCTGGCATCGTGCAGGCGCGAACGGCGGCGAGTTAGCTCGGCGCTGGGGTCGAGTTGCCGGTGCGGATCATCGAGAGTGCCGAGGCGGTGATACCAGCGGCATCGAGGCCAAGGTCGGCGAGGATCGCATCGGGTTTTCCGTGAGCGATGTACTGCGAAGGAATACCAAGCACGCGAACACGAGGTTCGGTAGCTCCGATCGTGCGCTCGCTCACGAGGTCAGAAACTGTCATTCCGACGCCGCCTTCTCGCAGGCCATCTTCGACGGTGATCACGAAGGGGTGGCGAGCAGCATCGTCAATCATCGCGGGGTCGAGTGGCTTGACGACGCGCGCATCCCAAACGGTGACCGAAATACCTTGAGCCTCAAGTTGCTCGGCTGCGATCTCAGCCGCATCGAGCATCTTGCCGACGCTGACGATGCACAACTGTGTGCCGGTTCGGGTGCGACGAGCATTGAGTCCGCTGCCAACCTCTTCGGGAGGTGCCTGTCGAGCGGCAGTCTTTGCCCAACGAATTGCAACAGGGCCATCGGTGATGTCGAGCGCATCATGCAACATCTGACCAATTTCCTGATACGAGGACGGTGCAAACACCGTCATGTTCGGAACTTTGGTGAGGAGCACCATGTCGAGGATTCCATGGTGACTTGGCCCGTCGTCACCTGTGATTCCGGCGCGATCAAGACAGAACACGACGGGTTGATCGTGCAGGCCGACATCGAGGTTGACCTGATCGAATGCACGCGTGAGGAATGTTGAGTAAACGGCAACAACGGGACGAAGCCCACCCATCGCCATACCCGCTGCGGCGGTTACAGCATGTTGTTCTGCGATTCCAACATCGAACATGCGCCCAGGGAATCGTTCTGCAAAGGGGAGAATGCCAGTGGAGTCCGGCATTGCGGCAGTGATTGCAACAAGCTCGGGACGAGCTTCGCCTTCCTTGACCAGTGCTTCGGTGAATGCAGAAGTGAAGCTGCCGGGCTTGGCTTCGGAGGTGTCATGCAGTCGCTTGATGGGGTCGTTTTCGGCGGGCCCATAGCCACGACCCTTCTGGGTGAGGACGTGAATGACTTGCGGGCCACCGGGCATCGCTGCGGCGTTACGGAGTGCTTCTTCAAGAAGAGGAATGTCATGTCCGTCGAAGGGGCCGGAATAGCGAACACCGAGTGCCTCAAAGAACGCCGTTGGTTCGAATGCTTCGCGAATTGCAGCTTTTGTTGCGTCGAGGCCTGTCTTGGCAATGTTGCCAACGACGGGAAGGTCAGCAAGAATTTTTTCAAGCTTCGCTTGGCGGCGCATGTACACCGGGTTGTTGCGGATCTTGACGAGACTCTCTCCAAGCCTGGAGACGGTCGGCGCATACGAGCGGCCATTGTCGTTGAGGATGATGATGCAGTCGCGCCCCGAATGGCCGAGGTTATTGAGACCTTCGAACGCCATGCCGCCAGTCATTGATCCATCGCCGATAACGGCAACGATGCGACGGGCGTCGGCACCCTTCGTGGCTTCAGCGACCGAAAGTCCGTAGGCCCAACTGAGAACTGTTGAGGCGTGACTGTTTTCAATCCAGTCATGCTCGGATTCATTGCGTGAGGGGTAGCCAGAGAGACCCTCTGCTTGACGAAGATCGACAAAGTCTTTGGCCCGACCAGTGACGAGTTTGTGGGGGTAGGCCTGATGCCCGGTGTCCCACAGGATGATGTCGTCAGGCGAGTTGAACACGCGATGGAGAGCGAGGGTGAGCTCGACCACTCCGAGGTTGGAGCCGAGATGGCCACCGTGAGTGTTGACCGATTCAATGATGACGTCGCGCATCTCGGCCGCGAGCGTGGTGAGTTGCTCGGGGGTGAGGGCCTTGAGGTCGGCCGGCGACTCAATCGTCTCAATGATCATGGGCGGAGTCCTTGTCGGCGGCATTTCGAGAACGCTGCGACGGGAGACGGGGGAGTGGTCGCCGGGTCCGGCGTCCGTAGCGCAACGCTACCGTCCCTCACGGGGTGAGCCCCATCTCTGGGCCCATCTATTGACGAGAGCGGTAGAGCGGTTCAGGCCGTTACTGGAGCCTTGCGGCCCCCGACCACAAAGGCGGGGGCTCCGAAGAGGCTGGCAATGACGTTGATGGCGTAGAGAACGAGACCGAGGGCCACGGCTTTCTCGGCGGGAACGCCCAACGGGACGAGGAAAAGGACAAAAGCGCTTTCTCGGACTCCAAGGCCGGCAATGCCGATGGGCAGCACTTGAAGAATCAGCACTGCTGGGTAGAAGGCAAGAAGGGCGGTGAGTCCGAGCCAGCTAAAACCAAGAGCCGCCGCAACCATCAATGCTGCGAGGCAAAGCGCAACTTGGTAGACGAGGCCGGCGGCGAGAATAGAAAACGCGGCGAGAGGTTGCCGGCGAAGTTCTGTGACGCTCCGATGAACGGCATTGACGAAGCGGCGCCATCCATCGGTCGATGCGAATCGTCCACCAAGTCGAGGGTGGTTCGCAGCAAGAAGAACGACGACGAGCGCAATAAGCGTGACGAGTGCAACGGCGAGAGCAAGCAACGTGGCGCGGCCGAGTTCACGGAGTCCTGGGTTGATGACGAGTCCGAAGAACGTAATCAGTGGCAGCACCAACCAGCCGGTGAGTCGCTCAAGCGCAACAGATGCAAATGTTGTTTCTGGTTCGCCATTGATCTTGGAAAGCCGTGAGACGCGCAAAACGTCGCCACCGATAGTGGTGGGAAGGACATTTGAAACAAACTGTCCCGCGAAATAAAGCGGCACGAGTACGCGCAGCCGTTCGCGAAGGCGCAGTGCACGGAGCACTGATTGCCAGCGAACAGCAGACAGGACAATGCCCACGAAGGTCATGGCCGTGGCGGAGAGAAGCCAGAGAAACGTCGAGAGATCCCAGGACGGAATGAGGTCAGCCCATGAAATTTCCGGGAACTTCCACCAAAGGACTCCGAGCATCAGGAGGCTGACTGCGATTCGGAGAGGGAGCGCCCAGCGATGCCGACGTTCGGTTTTGGTCCCTGCGGTTTCGACTGCGTCGATGAGCCCCTCGACGGAAACCGACGCGATATCGCCCAGTCCTGGTTCGGCCCCATCGCCGTCTTGTGGACCGAACGCGGTCGGCCGATGGGGGCTATTCATCTTCTGAGTCTACGAAAGGGCGCGGATCGGTTTGGGACCTCGGTTCCGGGCACTCAGATCAACGCCGGCGCCGGTACGCTACGGCGCTTGGCGGGGCTTGATTCCGCAGACACTTCCGCAGCTCAGGACCGGAGAAAGAACAAATGATCGAACAGTCGGTGCTCGAAGAAGTTCTCGGTGTCGCAATGCGCACGGGCGGAGAATTCGCCGAAGTTTTTGCTGAAGACCGCCGCAATGCTTCCGCGGTTCTTGACGATGGTCGTGTCGAAGAACTGACCTCTGGCCGCGATCGTGGCGCGGGTATTCGCGTCGTTGTTGGTGAGACCACTGGATTTGCTCACACCGCTGATCTCTCCGAAGCCGGACTCATTGCTGCCGCTGAAGCGGCTGCGGCAGCGGCTCGTGGTGGTGGCGGAGGGACAAATGTTGTTGCTCTTCATCGTGGAACCTCGTCGCGTGGCTACGACATTGAGACCTTCCCCGGCGATGTCCCGAAGGCCCGAAAAGTTGAGTTGCTGACTCGTGCAGATGAGGCCGCTCGTGCGGTGGGCGATGCGATCTCACAGGTGTCGGTGAGTTACGGCGACAACCGCCGCAGAATCCTTGTTGCCAACTCCGATGGAGTCTTCGTCGAAGATGACACCGTTCGCACCTTCTTTGCTGTGAGCTGTGTTGCCACTGGCGATACCGGTATGCAAACAGGTCGTGAAAGTGTTGGGCACACAATCGGTTTCGAGCTGTTCGACATGTACGACATCGATCAGTTGGCGCGGAACGCAGCCGAGCGAGCGATTACAAAGTTGGCAGCTCGTCCCGCCCCGAGCGGTCAGATGCCGGTTGTCATCGGCAGTGGTGGTGGTGGCGTGTTGTTCCACGAGGCGTGTGGTCACGGCCTCGAAGCAGATCTTGTTTCAAAGGGTGCTTCGGTTTTCCGTGGACGCGTCGGCCAGCAGGTGGCGTCGAAGGGAGTAACGGTTGTCGACGACGGCACGATGGCTCGCGAGTGGGGAAACATCGCGATTGACGATGAAGGCAATCCTGCTCAACGCAATGTGCTCATCGAGGACGGAATCCTCACTGATTACATGTGGGATCACCTTCGTGCCCGAAAGGAAGGTCGTCGGAGTTCGGGTAACGGGCGTCGGCAGAGTTACCAGAACCTTCCGATGGTTCGAATGACGAACACCTATCTTCTCGCCGGAGAGGAAGACCCGGAATCGATCATCGCCTCGACACCGAAGGGTGTCTATGTGAAACACCTCGGGGGCGGTCAGGTCAATACGGCGACCGGAGATTTTGTTTTCGGAATGACCGAGGCGTACCTCATTGAGGACGGCAAGGTGACTGAGCCGTTGCGCGAAGGAAATCTCATCGGCAATGGACCCGAGGTTCTGCAACGCATCGATGCACTTGGAAACGATTTCGCGATGGGTCCTCCGGGAACGTGCGGAAAAGACGGACAGGGCGTTCCTGTCGGTGACGGCGTGCCGACCCTGCGAGTGTCTTCGCTCACAATCGGTGGCACCGCCGCATGAGCGACGAACTTTTGGCCATTGCCGACCGTGTCGTCGCAATGGCCAAACCGGGGGAACAGGTCGAAGCGGTTGTTGTGCGCGGAACCGAAACTGAAATCAAAGTATTCAGCGGTGATGTCGAGTCGTTGTCTTCCGCCCAGTCCCAGGGAGTAGGGATTCGAGTTGTTGTCGATGGTCGTCAAGGTTTCGCGTACGCGGGAAGTCTTGATGAGTCCGCGATCGCAGAAACTCTCGCCGATGCTCGCGACAACGTGAGCTTTGCCACGTTCGACGAGTTCGCCGGCCTTGCTGAACCCGATGGCGTAGCAGTGCCTGTACTCGATCTGCATCGTGATGCAATGGTGTCGTTTGCGACATCAGACAAGATTGCGATGGCGATTGAGCTTGAACGTGTTGTGATGGCTGCAGATCCGCGAATTTCCGGAATCGAATCGGCGGAATATGCCGACTCAATTTCTGAAGCAGCAATCGCGACGAGTACGGGCATTCGAACCGTTGGAAGCGAAACAAGTTGTTATGTCGCCACCTATGCCATGGCTGCCGATGGCGACGAAACCCAAACTGGCTTCGGATTCTCTGTTGGCCGCGAACCTTCCGATCTTGATCCATCACGCGCCGCTCTCGAAGCAGCGTCACGTGCAACACGGATGCTTGGTGCCGTGCAGCCGCCCAGCGGTCGCCTGACCGTTGTGCTCGACCCGTGGGTCACCGCGCAGTTCTTGGGAATTTTGGGATACACGCTCGATGGGGAGTCGGTGCTCAAGGGACGGTCTCTGTTTGCCGACCGTTTGGGTGAATCCGTTGGTTCCTCGTTGTTGACTCTGATCGACGATCCCACCGATGTGCGCTCGTTTACAGCGACCGATGCTGATGGTGAAGGCCTCGCTGCTCGACGCAATGTGCTGATCGAAAACGGTGTGCTGCAGCAGTTCGTGCACAATGCCTATTCGGCTCGCCGGGCCGGCACAGTAAGCACAGGAAACGCAGTTCGCGGATTCAAGAGCACTCCTTCGGTTGGTTGTTTGTCAGTGTCGCTTGTTCCTGGAAACTCTGATCCGGCGGCGCTCATCGCGAGCATCAACGACGGGGTTCTTGTGCAAGAAGTCTCTGGACTCCACTCGGGAGTAAATCCGGTGAGTGGCGATTTTTCAACTGGTGCTGAAGGCCTACGCATTCGCAATGGCGAACTCGCAGAGCCGGTTCGTGAATTCACAATTGCGTCGACACTGCAGAAGATGCTTCGCGATGTTCAAGCAGTTGGTAACGATCTCGAGTTTCTTCCAATGAATGCGTCTGGCGTTTCTCTCGTCGTGGCCGACCTCACTGTTTCAGGCTCGTGACCTTCGAACCGCCCGATCAGGAATCTGCTGATCTCCTTGCGCTGGCACAATCGGTGGCCAACAACGCGCGAACCGGAGAGCAGCTTGAAGCTTTCGTAGCTCGATCCTCATACACAACCGTGCGCGCACACGGTGGCGAAGTTGAATCGTTTACGTCTGCGGTGAGCGCCGGTATTGGTGTGCGCGTTGTGAGCGATCATCGTCAAGGGTTCGCGTGGGCCGGAACGCTCGAGCCCGATGCAATCGCCGATGCGTTGGCTGATGCGCGGGACAATGCAACATTCGCTGAACCGGATGAATGGGTGGGCCTTGCCGAGCCTGATGGTGTTGCCCCTGTCCCATTTGACGCATTTGATCCATCGGTAGCGACCATGGAGGCTTCGCGAAAGATCGACCTTGCACTTGAGCTCGAACGCATGGTTCGTGCCGGCGACCGGCGAATCACGGGTGTTCGTGTCGCGACATTCTCTGACTCCTCATCGCGTTTTGCTGTAGCGACAAGTACAGGAATCGGGGGGGCCGGACGCGGTGCATGGTGCTCGATGAGTGCGCTCGCTCTCGCGGAAGATGGTGACGAGACCTATACCGGCGGCGGCTCAACGGTCGGGTTTCGGCCCGATGATCTAGATCTTGCTGAAGCCGCCGACGATGCGGTGTTGCGCGCCACGAGGCTCTTCGGTGCAAAGCCGGTTCCGTCACAGCGAGTCACGATCATCCTTGAACCAAGGATGGCGGCCACGATTGCCGGTCTCCTTGGTTCCACGCTCACTGGTGAACGCGTGTTGAAGGGGCGCTCGCCGTTCGGCGATCGAGTAGGCGAGACGATTGCGTCGCCCATGCTCACCCTTGTTGACGACCCCACCGATCATCGCTCGTACGCGGCCGATATGTTCGACGGCGAAGGTTTGGCCTGCCGTCGGAACCAACTTGTGGTCGATGGTGTGTTGCAGGGCTTTCTCTACGACAGTGCATCAGGTCGACGTGCGGGACAGCCCAGCACCGGCTCTGCAGTGCGGGGCGTTTCCTCAACTCCGTCAGTTGGTTGTCAAGCCTTAGCGGTCGCGCCCGGGGCAGGTTCATTCGAATCGTTGCTTGCCGACATCGACACTGGTGTCTATCTGCAGTCGATGACGGGACTCCACTCCGGTGTGAATCTTGTGAGCGGCGATATTTCCGTTGGGATCGAAGGGCTAATGGTCCGCAACGGTCAACTCGCTGAACCGGTTCGTGAGGTAACAATTGCCTCGACGTTGCAGCGAATGCTTCTTGACATTGTTGCGATTGGCGATGACATCGAATGGCTTCCTGGTGGTACCGGCTGCCCAACGATTGTTATCGCTGACCTCTCGCTTGGTGGATCCTGATCGATTGCTCTAAATCGTTCCGGCGATGAGCAATCCAATGCTGACAGATGCGACAGCAAGGCGTTCCCAACCAAAGATGGCAAGGCTGCGAGTCTGTAGCCAAGTGACCATCCACTTCACTGCGAGTGCGGCGAAGATGAAAGCGAAAATCAAACCAACAAGTGGGTTGAGCCATCCGTAGGCGTCGATGACCGTTGAGCCGTTTGTGGCCGTTTCGTAGAGCGTTGCTGCCCCCAAGGTCATGAGTCCAAGAAGGAAACTGAACTCAACTGCTGCGGCGAGCGTCATTCCAATCGCAAGCGCAGCGAGAATTGTGACGAGGCTGCGGCTGGTTCCCGGCCACATGGCGAGAACCTGTGCGCAGCCGATGATGAGCGCCTGCTTGGGTCGGATGTGAGTGATCGAGAGACCTGGTCGGTCTGCTTTGATCTTCGGAGCCAGATAGAGAAGTAGAAGCCCACCAACAACCCACGCGCCGATGACTGGTCCGACGTTGAGGAGGTTGCTCTTGATCGGCTTCTCAATGGCAACGCCGATGATCACTGCGGGGATGAAGGCGAGCATCAGCGAAATCAGAAGGTTCCGACCGTCGGTGTCGCGACCGAAGAGTCCTCGAATGATTGATTCGATGCGCTTCCGATACAGAACGAGCACGGCGAGGATTGCGCCGAATTGAATTGCGATTGCGTAACTATCTGCAGCGTCTTTGGTCGCATCGGTATCGCCGATCCCGAGAATTCGCTGCGTCACGACGAGGTGTCCGGTGGAACTGATCGGCAGGTACTCCGTAATGCCTTCGACTGCTCCTAGCACCATGGCTTTCCATGTGCTCATTTGATTCTTTGCCGCAAGCTGCTCTTCAGCGGTCAATTCCGTTGATGCCGCTTGCTCGGTTGAAGATGCATTCGCTCGCGTCGCGCCGGTGAACGTATGGACAATGCCCCCGGCGAGAAGAAGGACAAGCAAAAGTGCGATGACGCGACCGCCGCGAACCTTTGTATGAGAAGGCGGGGAATCGAACATGCTGCGACGCTACCGGTCTCACCAGCGAGGTTGGGTGAAGGGTTAGTCGGCGAGGGCGATTATCACGCTCGCCGAAAGCAGCGCTTTGGCGACTGCGGATGCCTCAGCAATGACGACGCCAACGGTGATGGCCTCTTCGGAGACAGCAATGACCACGGCGCGGTCGGCAATTCGAGATGCGGGACCTGAAGTACGAGTGGAGCTCGCGACGACTTCGGAGGGCGCGTAGAGGGCGACGTGGTCGCCGATCCTTGTGGGGGGAGTGCTGGCATCCGAAGGGATGGCGAAAGCCAAGGAGTTCTCATCGAGTTGCGATGCGGGACCGGTTGCGCTGCCGCCAGCGAGCCGGCGCTCAAGAACAACTTCATCACGCGCGATTGATCGTGTTACTGATCTTCCGACCGGCGACACGGCCACGTCGTTGGGAACTACGGCAATGGGACGATCGACGAAGGAGATGTCTGCGGTGGTGATGACGCGCCCAGGTTCAAGATCGGATG
>CAEZVV010000050.1_pt1 | contig 10064 bp, 9 predicted proteins | sample 7264831 | NCBI WGS metagenome assembly CAEZVV01 (sample SAMEA6813865, study PRJEB35770) | uncultured Microthrixaceae bacterium | biome: Freshwater; feature: Freshwater reservoir; material: water | place: Czech Republic | collected 2017-07-26 | depth 0.5m m | reverse complement strand
TCATCAGCGCAGCGTTACCGCAGGTCTCTTCGCACGGTAATCAGCCGAGCAGTGAGTCCAAGGCGCTCATAAAGGTTCTTCGACTCACGTGCTCCAGGAAGCGCGTGAGCGTCGATGGCGACAGCATCGATTCCGATTGCCCATGCGATCGCAGTCTCAAGCAGTACTTCGCCAATGCCGACATCGCGCGCTTGGGGTGTTGTGTAGAGATCGGTAATTGTGACGATCATCGCGTCGCCTTCGTGTGAAAAGCGAGCGATCGAATATCCGACGACGACACCTTCCCAAACACCACACCAGACCATGGTGTCGTCGTCGTTGAGTGCAGCGAGAACTGTGTCGGTCGCAGAGGTTGCCCGCTCATGTGAAGCTAAGAGAGCTGCTCCCCCGCGTTGTGGAGACATCTCTGCTTCAGCTTCGACCAGCAGCTGAGCGAGATCTTGAACGTCGCCTTCGTCTGCAGGGCGAGCGATCGCCAACACTGCTAGCTCCGCAACTGACGAAGACGATTCAGAACGGTCTTACGTGCACGCTGAGATTGTTCGTAGGTCTCTATGCGCTCCAACTGTTCAGCGCCTAAAGGCGCAAGGAACGGAAGGATCTGAGCAGCGGTGAGATTGTCGTAGTCCTTGATGAGATCTTCGACGCCGTGATTGACGGAGGCTCCCGCGGTTGCCTTCTTGGTTGACGAGCTAGAAGGCGACGATTCGGAAGCTTTTGAAGAAGGGCGAGCGGACTCCCCCACGATCCTGAGGAACTCTTGGAAGTGGGCTTCTGCATCGGAGAGAGATTTGCGCGCCTTTGCATTGGTTGCACCCAACGCGAACTGACCGATAACTCGAGCGTTCGAGGCTTGGGTGCGTCCGCGTTCGACCAGTTCAGGCAGAGCTTCCGAACCCTTCGAGAAGAGTCCGATGGGCGCGTAGAGAAACAGATTGAGCAATTGCTCAACCGGATCGACGGCGGAATCGCTCGCCGAGGAGGCCACGTCAGCTCTTCGCCTTCTTGGCTGGCGTTTGCTTCGCCGGCGCCTTCTTGGCTGGGGCCTTCTTGGCGGCAGCCTTAGCGGGTGGCTTCGCTGCGCTCTTTGCCGGAGCCTTTACCGCTGCTTTTGCGGAAGTCTTCGCAGGAGCTTTGGGTGCCTGCTTCTTGGCGGCAGCCTTTACCTGGCGATCGAGTGCACCAGATTCGATGTGCGCAATTGCAGGACATGCTGCTTCACCGACTGGGCAGTGCATTGCTCCGGGTGAACCGAACTGACCGCGGTTGACCAAAAGGAAGCAACCGGTGCACATGAACTCGTTCGCCTTCTTCGGCGTAACACCCTCGGCAATGTCGGCTGGCGCTCGAGGCTCAGGCACAACTTCTTCGTCTTCGTCTTCATCGTCATCGGCCGCAGCGATTCGGTCCTTGAGGATTGCGTCGAGGTCAGCTTCGACGTCGTCAGGATTGAGATCCTCTTCCTCGTCGTCTTCGTCTTCTCGCTTGGGTCGAGCGGCGAGTGCTGCATCGGCTGCCGCTTCATCCTCTTCGTCGTCATCAAGAACGACATCGTCGGCAAGGACCTCTTCGAGGTCCTCAACGAGTTCGCCCTCGAGGTCGTCTCCCTCGATATCGACGTCGATTTCTTCCTCGTCGAATTCTTCGTCGATGGGATCGTCAGCCATGGAGTCCTCAGGTCGGGGCTACCAGAAGGCAGCCGGGGTAATTCGTGCCGCGGATGATAGGCACAGTCGCGGGTGAAATTGGTGCCTTTCGGGTCAGTCTCCAAGAAAGGTGACAAACGACACGTAAGGTCAGGACTCCAAACGGCGACTTTCCGCCCGCCGTTCGGCCTGGAGGCGCTCAAGTTCTGGTTCAGCGCTGTGGTCGACAAACCGCATCATCGAGGCGATGGCGTGATGCCCAGCCTTCTCTGCGATCAATCGGTGCATCTCCTGGCCAACGATGCGGTACGCCGGATGTCCCTGTGGCGTGGTTCGGAGTTCGATGAGATGCATCGCCTCGCGGGCGTTCATATCCATCGAGAAACGAACCTTGTAGGCCAGAGACACCGCGTACGAGGACTCAGCAGGGAAACGTTCCTCGAGGGCCTCATACAGCGATGCGGAGCGCTGCATCGCCTCGTCGAAGATGGGTGCGACGCCAGCGTCGTCGACTGCAGCGGGGCGTGTGTAACCATGCAACGGCGTGAGCTTCTGCCAATCGATGGTGAGCATGCGATGGCGCTGGAGATCTCGGAATGCGCCGTAGTCAGCGAGAATGTCGAATCGGTACGACGGACGCTCAAGGGCTCGTCCTGGTTTGTGGCGCCGATTGTCACGTTCGCCTACGTACGCGTTGAGCACGGCGATACGTTCGTCAACCGTCATCGCTCGAACGCGATCTTCGATCTGACGCTCAGGCAGGGACAAATGCGGGTAGAGCGCAGCCGTGACGAGTTTGATTTCCGCGTCGGGATCGAAATCGACCAACGCCACAACTGGTGCCGGTTCGATGTCGTCGACACCGGAAAAGAGTCGACCAGCGATGTCCTCCATCGCCGAGCGGCTATTGGTCATGTAGTCGCTCCAGGCGACGCCCCTGTCGTCAAGGTCGACACGCTTCAGGAACGAGGGAACAACTTTACGGAGCTCGGTGAGCATGAGATCGGCGTATGTACGAGCTTCGGGCAGCGGATGCGCACGCATACGCAGTAGCAGCATCTCGTAGCCCTGACCGGTGCCATAGATGCCGACATTCGACAACGACGATGCGGGAAGTAGCCCACGGATCGAATCGAATGCCTTTGCCCGGATTGCTTGGCGGTAGACGAAATCGCTGTCGGAGGGATCTTTGGGGATCCGCTCCTTGATGTCGTCGATCACGATGGGAAGGAGTTCGGCGTAGGTATCGAAAATTCGATCCATATCGCCCACGTAACGGGTGCCGAGACTCGACTGCAGGACCTCGGGTGGGCGGTAGAACCGATAGCGTCCACCGATTCGAGCGTCGTAGGAGATGTACCTCGTCGACTGTTCGAGATACGCCATCAGACGACCCCACTCAAGCACCTTGGTGAGGAGGTTCGATGCCTGTTCGCAAGCCAAGTGGACGCCACCGAGCTGCGCCACAGAATCATCGCCGTATTCAAAGAAAACCTTGTCGTAGAGCTCCTCGGCCCGACGCAACCCGATCGTGGCATCGATGGAGTCGTCGCCACTGATGTCGAGTTCGCCAACAAACTCGTCGAGAAAGAGCCTTCGGAGGCTTTTGGGCGAACGAGAGTAACGAGCGAACAAGGCGCCCTTAACGACCTCGGGCAGATTTACAAGCGCAAATACAGGGCCGTAGAGGTTCGTGAAATAGCGACGAAGAACATCTGCCTCTTCGGGGCTGAACTCTTCTGCGACGTAGACGCTCACGGCCGGCGAGCGTACGGCCTCTTCCGCCTGTCGCCGCGGATGGCCCGTTGGTTGTCGGTCACCGCTTTGACGCGTGGAAGTCGTTGGCTACCGATTCCAGAGAATCGGTAGAGGACCACAAGTCGATGATGGTCATGGCCATGGCTTTGGCGCCATCGATCACGCCGGCATCGCCAGTCGGCGAAGCGGCGAACTCTGCGAATCCAGGCGTGTGGATTCCAACGCCGCTTGGAGCTACCGAAACCATCGGGTGAATGGACGGAACGTGATGACTCACATTGCCCATGTCAGTGGATCCGACGACGGCGCCTTGTGGGCCGGGTTCGCGAACCTCACGTCCGAGGGCAGCACTATTGGCTGCATACAACGACTCGAATGCGTCATTTCGAAGAAGGTCGGCGTAGGCCGGTTCTATCCACTCGTAGTCAACCGAACAGCCGGTTGCGTCGCCACCAGCGGTAAGTGCCGCAAGGACCCGTGGTTTGAGCGCTTCGAGTCGTGAAAGATCCGCCGCACGAATGAACCAATGCATGGCGGCGGTGGCCGGAACGATGTTGGGCTTGTCTCCCCCGTTGGTAAAGACGCCGTGGATTCGCTCTTCGGGCCGTATGTGCTGACGTAGAGCAGCAACATTCATGTACCCCAGCACCGCCGCGTCGAGTGCATTGCGACCATCCCAAGGATGAGCAGCAGCATGAGCAGATTGACCATGCCAGGTCACTCGAAGTTGCTGCACGGCGATTGTGGTCATCCAACGGAGATCGACATCGGCGGGATGAATCATCATCGCAGCATCGATGTCAGTGAGGGCGCCCCTATCGATCATGAAGACCTTCCCACCCCCACCTTCCTCGGCGGGTGAACCGAGAACGACAAGGCGACCGTTCAATTCTTCCGCCACTGCAGCAGCGCCAAGGGCTGCGCCGAGGCCAGCCGCTGCGATGATGTTGTGCCCGCACGCGTGTCCGATGCCAGGGAGAGCGTCGTACTCGCAGAACACCGCGATGGTCGGACCACGCGATCCTGCTGTTGCTTCGAAAGCTGTCGGCATTCCGTATGCGCCTCGGTTGACATTGAAACCGAGATCTTCAAGAGCTCCCGTTAATACTGCGTGCGCGTGATGCTCGGCGTAGTTCTCTTCCGGATGAGCATGAATCGAATGGGAGACCTCAAGCAGGAGGCTCCGATGTGCATCGATGGAATCGGCAGCTCGTTGCTTCGCTTCTTGTGCATCCATGTCGTCACGCTACATGGGGGTCCGCTGGCCGTGGAGGGTCAAACGACGACGTAAAAGGCATCAGGCTCGACGCACAGCGAAAGTCTCCGACCCTTTAGGTGAAGGGCTCCGTCGATGCGTAGAGATGCCGGAGGATCAAACGTGAGCGTCTCTGAACGAACGCGGCGATAGGTCAACGATGGGTGAGGCAAATGAGTGCCGGTGGCTGACCGAGAGAGCGCCTCTCTCCGCTGCCGCCAGCCAAGTGTTCCAGTCGTGATGTCAATCAACCCGTCACCCGGGTGAGAGCGGGGGCCGAGATCACGATTGCCGATCCACTGAGCGTTCATCACCACTGCAAAATTTGAGCCGAAGACCTTTCCCGCGACGAGGTGTGAGACAAAGGGAATCTCGACGCCATCGATCGATGCAACAACGAGATCGACTGGGACGGTGAGGGCATCTGGTCCCCGGAGTCTGTCCATCGATCCGGAACCACCCAATGTTTTGCATAGGTCGCCACCTAAAAGACCAACCGTGATGTCGGTGTTGCCGGCATCACGGCTCGCAACAATCAAATTTCGGAGTTCGGCATCTGAGTGAGCAACCGGTGCACCCTCCGGTAGCGGCTGCAGGAGGCCGTAATCGCTGCCTTTTCTGATTGTCATTGGAGTTCGCTCGCTGCGAGATCACTCTCAAGACCGCTCTCAGCATCACTCTCGTCATCGCCGATTCGGCCGCGTCCCGATACCGCAACGACGCCTCGATGGAGAGCGTCGGCAGCCTCGGATGCGGTCGTGGCACACGAAGCGTCTGTCTCAGAAATCTGTCGGAGGAGATCGACGAGTTGCTTGATGGTTCGCACGAAATCACCACCGGGCATGTCGTCATCACCGAGCAAATGATCAAGATCGTCCCCTGCAGCCCATGCGTGGGCGAGGGCAAAGAAGCCTGAATCGGGGGTCCGTGTCACGGAAAGTCCGAGAGCAATTTCATCGCGTGCGATTGATCGCGTGAGATCTTCTAGTTGATCAGCACGTTGCTCGATGTCGCGTCTCGGGAACCAGGGAGAAAGATCAGGACCAGAAGCTCGGGACTCATACACAAAGGAGCTCGCTAGACCAGCGAGTTCCGCGGCCGAAAGATCATCGAAGAGTTGCTCCTCGAGGGCTTCGGCGATGGCCAGATCGGACTCGTGGTAAATCCGCACGAGCCTCTCGCCCCGTTCGGTCAACTTCCATCCGTCCAAGTGGCCCCATTGTTCGAGCATCTGAAGAATCCGATCGAAGTGTTCGACGAGAGATCCTGTGCGTGAGCGGATCTGCTTTTCGAGTCCTTCGATCTCGCGGCGAACGCCCTCTGCATCTCGTAATGCTCGGAGATGACTATCGCGATCCGGACACCCATGGACGGGGTGCCTTTCCACCGCGTTGCGGTTGCTTTCGCTGCGACGTTGATTGTCGCCATCGCTGGAGGGCAGACGCTTCACGATGCGATCGAGTTCTAGCGACACAGCTTTCTGGAACTTTGGCTTCATCGGTGTGAATGGAACGGGTAGATCTATGTGAGCCACAACGGTTGGCTCATCGTCGAAATCCTTGGAACCAAGTTGGATGACATTGCGCCTCGCGTTCAGGACTTTGACACGTACCGAGCCCCCTTTACGATTGGAAACTGACAGCACCACCACTCGATCGTGCCCGCCGCTCCCTTCGATCCAGAGAATGTCACCGGGCTTGAGTGAGGCAAGAGTTCGCTCAATATGCGAACCACCGCCACGAACCGCCCGTACTCCTCGCTCCGCGTCCAACGCAGCCTTGTAGGTCAATACGTCGCCAAGTACACACTCAGCGTCTTCACGTAATCGCAGGAGCTTTTGAGACTGGCCCTCGATCCGATGTTCTTGTCGGGCAACGTCCGCATCCGCCTGATACTGAGCGAAACTGTTTCCGAGTAACCGGTGTGCTTCGCCGGCGTCATAGCGGCGCACGAGATTTGCTGCCATGTTGTAGGTCGGACGAAAAGAACTCGTGAGTCGAAAGCTTCGACTGGCTGCGAGATTCGCGACCTCATCAAAGGTGACGAAGGGCGACCACAAGACAATGGCGTTGCCGTGATTGTCGATACCGCGACGACCGGCTCGACCAGTCAACTGGGTGTATTGCGCTGGAGTGAGGAACTCGTGGCCATCCCCGGTGAACTTCGTCAGCTTGTCGATCACCACTGTTCTTGCTGGCATGTTGATGCCAAGGGCAAGTGTCTCTGTTGCAAAAACGATCCGAACGAGTCCCTCGACGAAACACTGTTCGACGGCCTCTTTAAAGGGAGGAACGAGACCAGCATGATGGCTGGCGATACCTCTTTCGAGGGAATCAAGCCATCGGCCATAGTCGAGTACTCGGAGATCCTCATCTGTGAGTTCCTCGACATGCGACTCTGCAATTTGTCGGATTCGAGTGCGTTCCTCGGGTGTCGTGAAGCTAAGACCTGCACGCGTGCAAGAGGTCACAGCTTCGTCGCAACCGTTGCGGCTGAACACAAAAAAGATTGCTGGGAGCATCGATCGTTCTGCGAGGAGTTCGACCACCTCAACTCGTCCCGGCGTCGAGTATCGGCGCCGACCGCCTCTGGCGCGATCACGTGGGTCGATGTCGTACTGGTGACCTCGCCGATCCGGCTTGCCATCATTAAGGGTCGGAATCAGAGCGAGACCGTCGTCAAGACGATCGGCGACGAGATACCAGTTATCAAGTTCAACTGGCCTTTTCGTTTCGACGACAACTTCAGTCGGACCCCGGACAGAAGTGATCCACTCCCCCAGCTCATCCGCATTCGACACAGTTGCCGACAGGCACACCAGCCGAACATATTTGGGTAGATGGATGATGACCTCTTCCCAAACCGAACCCCTTGATGAATCTTGCAGGTAGTGCACTTCGTCAAGGACGACCCAATCGAGCGCGTCAAGGGCAGACGAACGCGCATAGATCATGTTGCGGAGCACTTCAGTGGTCATGACGACAATCGGCGCGTCGCCATTTATTGCGGTGTCGCCAGTGAGGAGCCCAACAGCCTCTTTGCCGTACTCGTCAATCAGGTCATGAAACTTCTGGTTCGAAAGCGCTTTGATCGGCGTCGTGTAGAACGCACGCCTCCCTGCTCGAAGCGCGACAGCGACAGCGTGTTCAGCGACTTTCGTTTTCCCCGATCCAGTCGGGGCCGATACCAAGACCGACAGGCCGCGATCAATGACCGCAATCGCATCCTTTTGGAATTGATCGAGCTCGAATGATGTAGTCACCTCAGTCGATACGCACGGAGTCATCTTCGCTTTCAGATGAAGCGCGTTTCTCCGCCTTTCGCTTCGAGCGATTCCGCAACGCCAGTATGGAAGCGCCAATCGCGATCGAAAGCCCATAGAGAAGTAGCATTGGAACTGCGAGAGCGGTCATGGAAATGGGATCACCGCTCGGGGTGATGACAGCAGCGATGACCGCAATGACCACGATCGCCTGGCGCCACCAGCCGATGAGCTTCCTTGGTGTGATGACACCGATCATCTGCAGCGCTACGAGGAGCACAGGGAATTCAAACCCGACGCCGAACGCGAGCATCATCCAAATGATGAGCGTGACGTAACTGTCGGCGGTGTAAAACGGCTCAATCTGGGATCCACCGATAGTCGTGAGGAACTGAAGTGTTGGATTGAGGACATAGAACGCAACAGTCGCTCCGCCAAGAAAGAGCACGACGGCACTAACTGTGAAGGGAATTGCGTACTTCTTTTCCTGTGGGTACAACCCTGGCGTTACGAATCTCCACACCTGCCAGACAATGATGGGCATAGCGAATGCGATGCCGATGTAGCCCGACATTTTGAGTCGCAGAGTGAAAGCCTGCAGCGGTTCGGTAGCAATGAATGGCTGTCCGGGCTGAACTTCATTGAACGGATGCTTCAAGATCTCGAGAACGTAGGGATACAGAAACCATCCGAGGACTGCCCCAACCGCGACAGCAGCCGCAACTCGGAACAACCGACTGCGCAACTCCGCAAGATGCTCCCAGAGCGTCATATGTCCGGCTGGAGACGTGGTGGTGTCAGCACTCATATCTTGCTCAGCTGCTCGCCGCGTCGTCATTGTCGGTGCTGTCCGCCGAGAGGTCTCCGACAAAGGGGGTCGGTGAACCTGATGTGGTTGGGGGCGTCACAGGGTCAACCGGCGCCACAAGTCGAGGACCCTCAGTTGTGCGATCGAGTGCATCGTCGACAGTGTGAACCTGACCGATATCCATGGCGGAACGAACTTCTTCTTCGAATCCGGAGGTAACCCGACGGACCTCGGCCATGAACTTGCCAACCTTGCGAGCGGTTTCGGGCAATTTCTCTGGTCCCAGCAGCAAAAGTGCCAGCAGCAGGATCATGAAGATCTCTCCGCCACCAACGTTGAACATGATGGGGATCGTACTCCCGAGTCTGTCGTTCTTCCCCATGGTGGTCTCTGGCGAGGACGGACTCGCTCTGTGGGGCAGGCTGTTGCGGTGACCCGACTCCCCTCCCTTCGACCGCCAATCGGCTTTGCTCACCGTGGAGCGAAAGCACATGCCCCTGAGAACACGATGGAAGCCTTTGAGTTGGCCCTTCGTCTAGGTGCCACCGGACTCGAAAGCGACGTCTGGGTCACTGCAGACGGGATTGCCGTCCTTGATCATGACGGCCTCGTTGGTCGTCGTCCGCTTCGGCGTCCGATTTCAGAGTCCATGTCGGCCGATCTTCCCCGCCATATCCCCACTCTGCGCGATCTCTACGCAGTCATCGGAAGATCAGTCGATCTCTCCCTCGACATCAAAGATCCCGCTGTGGCGGCAGAGGTGGTTGCGTGTGCTCGAGATGTAGGCGCTGAGGACCGACTCTGGCTCTGCCACCCTGATCGGCAACTTGTGAGTTCATGGAGAGAACTCTCCTCCAACGTCAATCTGGTCGAATCCACTCGAGCGTCCAAGTTTGTAGGCAGCCCCGAACTCCACATTGCCCAGAGCGCTGATCTCGGCATTGACGTCATCAATCTTCACCACAGCGACTGGAGCGGAGGTTCGGTAGCGATGGCGCATCGCTTCGGACTACTCGCCTTCGGCTGGGACGCTCAGTTCGATCGAATTCTCGACGAGCTTCTCGACTGCGGAATCGATGGCGTGTACAGCGACCACGTCGACACGATGATGGTGTCCATCGCCAAAATCACTGGAAGTGGACATTCAGGCGCTTAGTCAAAGAATCCAGTGATTTCAATGGGGACAAGCGTGATGAAGTTCTAGAGCAAACCGAATCTGCCAAGCGGCCAAACAGTTACAAATGCTCGGCCAACAATTGTCGATTGATCGATAGATCCAAAGTAGCGGCTGTCTTTTGAATCGCTTCGATTGTCGCCCATGACCCATACCTGACC
>CAEZVV010000049.1_pt1 | contig 10528 bp, 8 predicted proteins | sample 7264831 | NCBI WGS metagenome assembly CAEZVV01 (sample SAMEA6813865, study PRJEB35770) | uncultured Microthrixaceae bacterium | biome: Freshwater; feature: Freshwater reservoir; material: water | place: Czech Republic | collected 2017-07-26 | depth 0.5m m | reverse complement strand
TCCAAGGTGCGGCCCTTACGCCAGCGGACATCACAGGAAACGATCTTGCGGTCGCCGACCCAGCCTTGCCAACTCGCCGACACTCCGGCGACACAGCCGGCGTCGATCGACCAAGAGTCGAGATCAAGGAACTCCGTCGTAATCGCGTACTCGGTCTCGCAACGGACTTCGTCGAACTCGATGCCAAGCGCCTGACCCATCAGATAGACCGCATCACCGAAGACGGCAGTCCCCTGTTTGGTCATTGCCGACAGGTTCGGATCGTCGGGAAGCAATCCGTAGCCAACCGATTTCTCGGTATCGCCAGAGTCGTAGCCGGTGGAATCAACTGACTCGAGCATGCGAATCGAATCGATCCGATCGCAGACGCCCGCCGAGACGATTCCGAGAAGATTCGCCATCCCAGGGTTCATTCCAGAACCAAAGATCGAACTGTTGCCCTGGTTACACGCATCGATAATTCGTTGACGATCCGCACCCAGCGCATGGCCGGTAATGAAACCGGCAGTGGCAGTGATGTTGATGCCACTTTCCAGAATGCGAACCATGTGGTCGACGTCAGGCCACTTTGGGTTATAGATAACGCAATCGGGCTTTAGTGCCAGCAACGCATCGATGTCGTTTGTTGCCAGCACACCAATGGGGTCGATGCCGCACAACTCACCAATGTCGCGCCCGACCTTGTCTGGTCCCCAGGCATAACAACCGACGATCTCAAGTTCAGGATTCGCAACCGCCGCAATCACCGAACGTTGGCCGACGTTGCCCGTCGTCCATTGCACTACCCGATATACCCGCGATGACATCTGTTCCCCCAGATTCAGCGATGCCCAAAGGGCCTGTAAACCACCGAGGGTAGGCCGTGAGAATGACTAACGGGTGGAGATGACGAGCGTCCCACCAACGGTGTCGGGCCAGCCTCGATGCAGCTCGCCGCCGATGCCAGTTCCATACACCATCAACACCACAGCGAACCCAAACGGACCAAGCGGGAGGGCCAACGGCGTCCATGGCAGCAGCGCACGGAGTCCACTTTGAGATGCCGTTGGTCGACCGCCATCGACGTACCGGACGACTCGCAACCCAAACACCATCTTGCCCAACGTGCGCTGTGCGAAAAAGACGAAAATGAAGTCGTACGCAACTCCAAAAGCCAAGGCTGCAGGAAGCAACCAACCCGGACTAGCAAACTGCAACTGACCATCGATGGTCTTCGCCGTCAGAGCGATGACGATCAGTACAGGCAATGCAATGACTGCGAGGTCGAGCGCTCGAGCGCCAAAGCGCGGGCCGGGTGCAGCAAGGCTGAACGGGCCGGAAGCAGGGAAATCCTTGGCTGTCGGACTTTTTCGAGGACTACCGATTGGATCGATCTGCTCACTCTGCTGCATCAGACAATGCCTCGGCCATCGATGGGTGTACAAAAAGCGACTCGTGAAGGTCGTTGACGCGCAAACCTGCGCTCACGGCGAGAGCAAGCACAGCAATGAGTTCTGCAGCATGGCGACCCACAATCGAGCCACCTAGAACAACGCCGGTGGCGGGATCGGAAACGATCTTCACGAATCCGCGCGAGTCGTCCTCGATAAGTGCCTTTGCATTCGCCGAGAACGGCACCTTTGTTACGCGGATCTTGCGACCCATCGCGAACGCATCAGCTTCCGCCAATCCAACATCGGCAATTTCCGGTTCGGTGAAAATCGCCGATGCAGCTTTTTCGTAGTCAATGTGGCGATGCGGTCCGACGTGGAGGCCCATCGCGTGTTCAGCGATCTTGCGACCTTGTAGTGATGCGACTGAAGACAGCGGAAGCTTCCCGGAGACGTCGCCAGCCGCATACACATGTTTCAGCGAACTCTGGCAGTTGTGATTGATCTTCACGTAGCCGTCGACCAACTCAACACCTGCCTCGACAAGGCCAAGGTTGTCGGTATTCGGAATCGAACCAATTGCCAGAAGCGCGTGCGATCCATGCACGACTCGACCGTCGGTGCATTCGATCGTTACGCCGTCAGCGCTCACTGCTCCACTGAGCGCCTTTGCACCTTTCAGCAACCGAACACCGCGCGCAAGGAAGTCCGCTTCAAGCACGGCGGCAACCTCAGGGTCCTTCAGAGGAAGAACCTGTTGGCGACTCACAATGAGCGTGACCTCACTGCCGAAGGACTTGAACATATGAACAAATTCAACGCCGGTGACACCTGAGCCAATGACAACTAGATGCTCGGGAAGCGAAGAAGGCGGATACGCGTCGCGCGTTGTGAGCATCCGTTCGCCATCGACGTGCGCCCAGTCAGGGATTCGAGGGCGACTGCCAGTAGCGATCAAGACGACATCGGCCTCGATCTCGAGAGGACCATCCGCCGTCTCGGCTATGACCTGATGCGGACCGACCAGCCGACCCGTGCCTTTCAGGAGAGTGACGCCCTGACTTTCAAGCAGCGATGTCGTCGACCGTTCGAGGCGCTTGCCGATCGTGTCGATCCGGTGGCGGAGAGCGTCGAAGTCAAGTGTGGCCGAGACGTTTGTCAGACCCATGCGCTGGGCATCGTTGATGGTGCCGAGTGCTCCGCCTGTGGCGATCATGGCTTTCGAAGGAATGCAGTCACGTAAATGCGCAGCGCCACCCACAAGATCTTTTTCGATCATCGTGACCTCAGCACCGAAACGAGCGGCATACGTGGCGGCAGTATTTCCCGCCGGTCCCCCGCCGATGATCACGAAGCGCTTCGCCATGGAGTTGAGGCTACCGGTCAAAGATCACCGAGATACCGCAGAAGAACCACCCACGGGCAGAGTTCACATCGGGTTCACGAATCCTCAGTGAGTAGCTCTCTCGATCGAACGTAAGCGATGGTCCGAAGTGAAAACCCGACGGGTGAGGCCAAGACCAATCACCGTGACGCTTGTCGCGACGGAGCCAAGAATCAGGTACATGATCGCAAGCTGCACGGTGACTGCGTCGACTGCGTCGACACCCGCGAGCACAAGACCGGTCATTGCTCCAGGCAGGAAAACAAGCCCAACCGCTTTTGTTGATTCAATCTGCGGCACAAGTGCGGTTCGCAACGCCGACCGCACATAGGGCCGAGACGCGTCTTGCCAGGACTGACCGAGTGCCAGCCGAGCCTCAACCTCATCGCTTTTCTCTGAGAGTTCGCCGACAATGCGGCGTCCCACAAGCACACACGCTGTCATCGAATTGCCGATCATCATCCCAGCAAGCGGAACGATTGTTCTCCCTTCAATTGGGAAAACGCCAAAGCCAAAAATGACCGAGAGACTCACGACGACGACGGCAAGCATGGAAGCGGTCCCGAGAAAGAAGATTCCAGGAACTTCTTTTGCTCTGCTGCGGATTGTGAAGCCTGCAAAGCCGATCATGATCACGACCCACAGCCACGCCCACCACACATAAGCGTTGGGATCAAGCACAAGCCTCAACGCGAAGCCAACCAAAAGTAATTGCACTGCAGCGCGAGCTGAGGCCCACAGCATTGACCGAGAAAGTTGCAAACGCTGCGAGAACGAAAGGGCAATGGCGACCACCACCAATACGAAGGAGCCAAGCAAACCCGCCCATCCGACATGTGTAGCGTTCATGACTCCTCCTCTGACATTCCCCGCGTGAGATAGGCGGCCGTTTCTTCTTCCGAGGCATTACGCCCATCGATCAGCACGAAGGCACGATCGGCGATCCGATCTACTTGGTCGAGATCATGGGTGATCCAGACCACTCCGATCCCTTCGGTGGCGAGTTCTCGAGCGAGCGCTTCAATACCCAACCGATTTTCTGGGTCGAGCGACGCGGTCGGTTCGTCCATCAAGATCACGTCAGGTGTTGTGAGAAGGGTTCGAGCGATACACATTCGCTGCGCCTCGCCACCGGAGAGATCGTCGGCCACACGATCGAGAAATGAAGCGTCAAGACCCACCCGATCAAGCACGACGCTCATTTCCTGATCAGTGGACTTCGGGTCCGCCACCGCGAGGTTGGCCCGAACCGATCCGGCAAACGGGACTGGTCGCTGAAACACCATGCCTACATTGCGACGAAGGGTCCGAGGATCGACGCTTGCCAAATCTGCACCTCGGAATCGCACCACGCCGGTTGTTGGGACTTCGAGACGGTTTCCTAGACGGAGAAGGGTGGATTTGCCCGCCCCTGAGGGCCCAGTAACGACCGTGACGAGCCCTGCGGGCACCCCAAGGCTGACGCCGTCAAGAATCTTCGGCCCACCGGTTACGACGAAGGAGACCGCCTCAAAATCCAAGATCGCTGGCGTTGCACTGGCAGTCGATTCCGGTCCCATGGGTGCCAGCATGACACCCGCGCGTCCTCCCTCTTAGTCTGAGGGGGTGACTTCCTCAGAACAGTTCCCCACCGCCTGGGCCGATGCGGCCTCCAAAGACCTCAAGGGTGCAGACCCTGCCGATCTTGTCTGGGAAACCCCCGAAGGCATCGCCGTCAAACCGATCTACACCGCTGCCGACCTCGAGGCGCTGGGTGATGTCGACACGCTCCCAGGCTTCGCCCCGTACACCCGTGGCGTACGAGCAACGATGTACACGAATCGCCCCTGGACGATTCGTCAGTACGCCGGATTCTCCACCGCAGAAGAGTCCAACGCCTTCTACCGCCGCAACCTCGCTGCCGGTCAGATGGGCCTGTCAGTGGCATTCGATCTCGCAACCCACCGCGGCTACGACTCTGACCACCCCAACGTGGTCGGCGATGTCGGCAAGGCCGGCGTCGCGATTGATTCGGTCGAAGACATGAAGATCCTGTTCGAGGGAATCCCACTCGATCAGATGAGTGTTTCGATGACGATGAACGGTGCTGTCATTCCGATCCTCGCCATGTTTGTTGTTGCCGGCGAAGAGCAGGGCGTTGATCGTGCACTTCTCGCTGGAACCATTCAGAACGACATCCTCAAAGAGTTCATGGTCCGCAACACCTACATCTACCCGCCTGCCCCGAGCATGCGAATCATCGCCGACATCATTGATTACACGGCGAACGAAATGCCGAAGTTCAACTCAATCTCGATCTCCGGCTACCACATGCAAGAAGCAGGGGCGACCGCAGTTCAGGAACTCGCGTTCACCATTGCCGATGGCAAGGAATACGTACGCGCCGCATTGGCCAAGGGACTCGATGTCGATCTCTTCGCTGGTCGCCTTTCGTTCTTCTTCGCGATTGGCATGAACTTCTTTATGGAAGTTGCGAAACTCCGTGCCGCACGAGTGCTTTGGCACCGAGTCATGAGCGAGTTTGAGCCCAAGAAGGCTGGTTCGCTCATGCTCCGCACCCACTGCCAGACCTCGGGCGTCTCACTCACCGAACAAGATCCGTACAACAACGTCGTGCGCACAACGATCGAAGCGCTCGCAGCAGTGCTCGGTGGAACGCAGAGCCTTCACACGAACTCATTCGACGAAGCGCTTGGCCTTCCGACCGACTTCAGTGCACGTATTGCCCGCAATACGCAGCTCATCATCGCTGAAGAATCTGGCGTCACAAGCACCGTCGATCCGCTTGGTGGTTCGTACTACATCGAGTCTCTTACGCAGTCACTCGTCGACGAAGCTTGGCAACTCATTTGCGAGGTCGAGGAACTCGGCGGCATGACCAAAGCCGTTGAGTCCGGCATGCCGAAGTTGCGCATCGAGGAATCCGCCGCTCGCAAGCAGGCCCGCATCGATCGTCGTGAAGACATCGTTGTCGGCGTCAACAAGTACGTGCCTGAAAATGTCGAGATGGTCGATGTTCTCGACATCGACAACACCAAGGTTCGCGAAGAGCAGCTCGCCAAATTGGCAACAGTTCGCGCAAACCGCGACGACGCCGCATGCGCTGCCGCTCTCGCTGCTCTCACCGAGGGCGCCAAGAACGATGGCAACCTTCTGGCCCTTGCCGTCGAGGCCGCTCGGGCCCGTGCAACGCTCGGGGAGATCTCGGACGCCATGGAAGAGGTATTCGGCCGACACAAGGCTGAGGTCCGTACCATTGCCGGCGTGTACGCAAAGGCTTACGAAGGCGACGAAGACTTCACCGCTCTTCAAGGCGAGATTGAAGCCTTCGCGAAGACTGAAGGCCGTCGTCCCCGCATGCTCGTCGCCAAGATGGGTCAGGACGGCCACGACCGCGGCGCCAAGGTCATTGCAACAGCATTTGCCGACCTCGGCTTCGACGTCGACATGGGTCCCCTGTTCCAGACCCCATCCGAGGCAGCTCGCGACGCGATCGAGAACGATGTTCACGTCGTTGGAGTGTCGAGCCAAGCTGCCGGCCATAAGACCCTCGTTCCGATGCTCATTGACGAACTGAGGAAGGCCGGCGCCAACAACATCCTTGTGGTGTGCGGCGGTGTGATTCCGCCTCAGGACTACGACATGCTCAACGATGCTGGCGTTGCAGCAATCTTCGGACCCGGCACCAACATCCCGTCGGCTGCTCGCAAGGTTCTCGCTCTCATCGCTGAGAAGAGCCCGAACGCGTGACCCAACCCGCCGAGACTTCCGAGTCCCTCATTGAGGGGATTCGTTCGGGTGATCGGCGATCGTTAGCCCGCGCAATCACATTTGCCGAGTCGACCAGAGCCGAGCATCGCGTCATTGCCGATGCCGTACTCGAGGCGATCCTGCCGTCGACCGGCAATGCGGTGCGCATCGGAATCTCCGGGCCACCCGGAGTTGGAAAGTCAACGTTCATCGAAGCGTTCGGCAACCACATCCTCGATCAAGGCCACCAACTCGCGGTTCTTGCTGTCGATCCCTCTAGTCGCCGGACCGGCGGTTCGATCCTTGGCGACAAGACCCGCATGGGCGAACTCGTGAATCGTCCCGAAGCATTTATCCGCCCCTCCCCTGGTGGCTCGCAACTCGGCGGTGTTGCCCGACGCACTCGCGAAGCAATGTTGTTGTGCGAGGCAGCCGGATTCGATGTCGTCATTGTCGAAACGATCGGTGTCGGTCAGTCCGAAGTTGCGGTTTCAGACATGGTTGATCTCTTCGCGCTTCTTGTTTCGCCGGGTGGAGGCGATGAACTCCAGGGCATCAAGCGCGGCATTATGGAACTCGCCGATCTCGTCATCGTGAATAAAGCCGATGGCGACCTCGCTCCCGCCGCAGCCCGCACCCGTGGTGATTACGCAAGCGCTGTGCACTTGCTTCGACCGAAGTGGAATGCATGGGCAACTGAAGTTCTCGCCTGTTCTGCGCTCAATGGCATCGGCGTTGCCGAGGTCTGGCAAGCAGTCACCTCTTTCCGTGCGTCTGTCACTGCGAACGGTGAACTTGTTGAGGCCCGTTCAGCCCAAGCAACTGCGTGGCTCTGGAGCGAGATCGGCGACACACTGATCGATCGTTTCCGCTCACACCCTGCAATCGCAGTGCAGCTAGAAGCAACGGAACTCGATGTTGCATCAGGGCTGATCACCCCCGGACGCGCAGCAACACAACTGCTCGACTCGTTTATTTCTGAGAAGCAGTAGCCGCCATTCGGAATGCGGTGAGAACGTTGACTCCCCACGGTTGAATCCGATGACGCGCGATCGGAATCGCTCCCTCAACCGAAGCAAGCACCAATTGTTCAACCTCGGTAACGGCGAGGAATGAAACTGCCCGGTCACCACCGATCCATCGGTCGGCGAGAACAAAAAAAGGATAAGCGGGTGAAAAGACTCGGCACGATTCCTTCACCATGAAAAGACCGCCAGGCGCCGTTAACCGACCGCACGACTCGACGATTCCGGCACGTTCAGACTCCGGAACGTGATGAAGAACATCAAGTAACAGCACAAGATCAAAAGGTGCGGGTTCTTCGAGCAGAAGATCGTGGACTGATTGCTGCCGGAATGAAACTCGGTCGCTGTCGCCAATAAACATTCGACCCGGTTGGATACACAGATCGATTCCAAGCATTGAGCTTTCCGGGCAGCATTCGGAAATGTGTTGAGCGACGAGTCCATCGCCGACACCAACCTCAAGGATCCTTGGGCCTTGACTCAACGAACTGATTGTGAGCGCAAGTGCCTCTGCACTCATAAAGAGCGAGCGATACGCCGTACTCGCCGGCCGCTCAAACCGGCCCAGCAGCGTGCGAACGGAGGCCCCGAAACTCACTGGAGTGACACGCCGCAGAGTGTTGTCGTAACACCAGAAGGGAGGGCGAGAACTGGTTGACCCGTGAGCGGGAAGGTCATCACCCAAACGGGTGCTGTAGCCCCCGCAGTGCCCGTGTCGATCGCACCAGAATGCATCCCTGGATCCGACTGTGATCGGACGTACACCATCGAAGGTGCGCCGTCAGTGTCGATGGAGAACGATGCGGCTGGTTTCGGCTGCATAACAACGTGCGGACTCGCACCTGTTGGCTGAAGAACGGTGCATTCGCCCGACGTTGACGCCGTCGCTCCTTCAATGGAAACGATTGTTGCATTGGCGAGGCCCAGACCTTGTGGCTTTGACACGAGGCCGGTTCGAATTCCAAACCTCGCTGCTGCATCAACTTGCATCGCTTCGGAAAGCTGCATATTCGACGACCAAAGACCTTGGTCACGAAGCATTCGCAGGCCCTTTATCGACACATCGGGGTTGTATGTCGGCTCGGGGCGAACCTCATCGGCGACTTGCGTCACGTCCAAGTACTCGACTGCAGACGCAAACTTCCACTTGGCATCGTTGGTGAGAGCGAGTCGATCATTTCGGATAGAGAGGAACAAAGCGACGTTTCCAGCTATTGCAATTGCCAGAATCACGCCTGCGATGGGCAGCAACTTCGGTTTCCGTTCCAAGACAACGGAAACTGCAAGAACGACGAATGGGATCGCCATCGCTCCGCAAAAGTAGACGTAGCGAGATGCGGTAGCAGCCTCGATGCCAAGAAATGAACGTCCGATTGCACTCATCAAGTAGAAGACGAAAAGAATCGCAGAAAGCACTGCGGTGATCCGCCGCTGTTGAGGGGTGAACCAGTCAACCGAGGCGATGAGCACCAACGCAACAACTGCGAAGATCAGTCCAATTGTTGGGAATTGAAAGGTCTGGTCGAGCCCGAAAGAAAGCGCCTTGGTGAGATAGGGAATGACCTGTGTTTTCGAAATCGGATTGTGCGGCATTCGCGAGGTTCCGTAGAACACGTACCACGCCGCATAGAGGCCGATTGGAACGGCGAAGACACGAAGCAGACGAAGTATCGATCGACTGCTAACCAACAGCACACAGGCAGCGACAATGGTTACGGACAACGACGTACTCGCAGTAAAGAGCCCAAGTGTGAACAGCGCACTCGCCCCAAGGTCCCGACGAACGGTTGGTCTCTCCCCGCCGGTAAAGACCAACAACCCCCAAAGAGACAGAGCAAAGGCCCAGATGAAACTCATCTGGAATGGCCAAACCAGGTTTTCGGCGCCAGCGCCAAAAAGTCCGAGCCAGATCAAACCAACGATTCGCCACATCATCGGCACATTGAAGCGGACCATGATTGTCCGCACAGCCCACAGCAACGCAACATGGCCAGCGACCAGAACCACAAAATAGGGAAGCATCGACCCGATACCGAAAAACTTTTCTAGGACGAGGTAGACCGCAGCAGGGACCGCCGAGAGATGTTCGTTATGGGGAACGAAGATGGCCTCGAAGTGCTGGCCTGAGTTCCAGAGGTCACTGCGAAAGATCAGAAACGCCCAGTCATCACCAAAAAACCAGGCATCGCGGGTCAGGAAAAGAACCGCGACAGCGACAACTGAAACGACGGCGATCTCAGGCAGACGCGTAGACGTCGCCTGAGACCACGACCAAAAGGTTCCAGCCCCCTGACGGACTCGAACTATTTGGCGGTCGATGAACTCAGATGAGTCCTTCATCGACCGCCATCTCGATCCACGGGATCACCTCGTCGAGGATCTCATCGAGCGGAGTCGTTGCTTCGAAGCCGAGAAGGTCTTTCGCCTTCTGCACGCCAGGGACTCGCCGCTGAACGTCGTACTCGTAGGCGTCATCACTCACGTAGTTGAAGGGGACATCGGGACCCTTGAGCTTCTTCCAGATGAGCTCGGCCAGTTCAAGCACAGTGGTCGATTCAGCAGTTGAGAGATTGAAGTCTTCGTTGAGAGCCGCCGGGTTCTCCATGGCATCGACGATGCCGCGTGCAAGATCGCCTCCATAGGTGTAGTGGCGAATCTGACTTCCGTCTCCGAGGATGTGAAGCGGATCCTGTCCCTTGATGATCTTCTGAACAAGGTCGGGAACGACGTGCGACATAGCAAGCGTCACATTCCCCGACTTCACTTCAACCTCGCTCTTCGCTCGCATCTCACCGATGCCCACACAATTGAATGGGCGAACGATCGTGTAGGGAAGTCGATACTGGTCCCACGCTGCCTTCGCGAAATACTCCACTGCAAGCTTTTGGAATCCGTAGGAAGACAGGGGCGGAGGAACCTGACGCTCATCGCCTTCGACACTCGGCCAATGTTCAGTCGACTCGAACACCATCGACGAACTCATGTAGGTGACTTTTTGC
>CAEZVV010000048.1_pt1 | contig 10914 bp, 7 predicted proteins | sample 7264831 | NCBI WGS metagenome assembly CAEZVV01 (sample SAMEA6813865, study PRJEB35770) | uncultured Microthrixaceae bacterium | biome: Freshwater; feature: Freshwater reservoir; material: water | place: Czech Republic | collected 2017-07-26 | depth 0.5m m | reverse complement strand
GCGTGGTGAGACGCGCTTGGGGAGGCAACTGCTGTGGTTGCGAGTACGAGGACGGCGACAGGAATGATCGATGCGAAGACGATCCCTTCGGTCCGCCAATTGGTCGCAAACTGCGGACGCCAAAGCGCAGCGGCGGCGACGACGACAGCGGCAGCTTCGAGAATGACGCACGCAAGGTCGACGTACGAACTTGGTTGAGCAAAGCCAGAGTTGGGACCAAACGGTGCGCCCCAAATACGAGTGATCGCCCAAGCGGCGATGAACACGACTGACGCTGCAATCGTCGCTGCAAGCATCCAGCGCTTCGGGCGAATTACGACACCAATCGCAAGAGCAACCTGCACCCAGCCGGTGACAATGAACGCGATGCCTTCCGGTGCCCACTCGGTCATGTGCTGCGGCACCATCGCGAAATGAATAACTGCCGCGCCAAGGAGCGCTGCAGCGAGTGTGGTGCGCACGAATGCGCTGGGCGATGTGGTGTTGTCCATGCTGACCCCCCGGTCGTTCAAGGGGTCAGCGTAGTGAGGTTCAGACGCCTTGGCGTTGACGAATGATGTTGAGCGCGCCGCCGGCTTTGAACCAACCGATCTGCTCGTCGTTCATTGTCTGAATGCCTTCGAAGTCGATGGTGGTGCCATCGGGCTTCACGATCTGACACTTGACCGGAACATCGGGTGTGAGGTTGGCGAGTCCGAGCACGTTGATGCGGTCATCTTGTTCGATGAGGTCGTAGACCTTCGGATCGGCAAAGACGAGCGGAAGGACGCCCTGCTTCTTCAAGTTCGTTTCGTGGATACGAGCAAACGAGCGAGTGAGAACAACTTTGGCGCCACGGAATCGAGGTTCCATTGCTGCGTGTTCACGCGATGAACCTTCGCCGTAGTTCTCGTCGCCGATGGCGATCCAACCTTGACCGGCAGCGTGGTAGCTCTTGCCGATATCGGGGAACGACTTCGTGGTGCCATCAAGCTGGTCCTTGCCCTGGCCAACTTCATCGGTGAAGGCATTGACGGCACCGATGAACATGTTGCCCGAGATGTTCTCGAGGTGGCCGCGGTACTTCAGCCACGGGCCTGCAGCAGAAATGTGATCGGTGGTGCACTTGCCCTTGGCCTTCATGAGGATTGGAAGGTTGAGGAAATCGTTGCCGTCCCACTTGTCGAACGGTTCAAGAAGTTGCAAGCGGTCTGAGGTGGGCGACACCTTCACGACAACCTTTGAGGAATCGGCGGGGGGAGCAATGAAGGTGTTTTCGCCAGCGGTAAAGCCCTTTGGCGGAAGTTCAACACCGACAGGAACCGGAATGGTGACCTGCTCGCCGGCTGCGTTGGTAAGCGAGTCGGTCGTGGGGTCGAAGTCCACGCGACCAGAAAGAGCCATAGCCACAACTGTTTCCGGTGACGTTACGAAGGCAAGCGTGGAAGCAAGGCCATCGTTACGCTTCGGGAAGTTGCGGTTGTAGGACGTGATGATGATGTTTTCGGTTCCTTCTTCAACATCGCTACGCGACCACTGACCGATGCACGGACCGCAAGCATTCGCAAGAACGGTTGCACCGATCTGCTCGAGGTCGGCAAGAAGGCCGTCACGTTCGATGGTGGCGCGCACCTGTTCCGAACCGGGGGTAACGAGGAGCGGAGTCTTGGTGCTGAGTCCGTTCTGGTGTGCGAATCGAGCAATGGCAGCAGCGCGACTGATGTCTTCATATGAAGAGTTCGTGCACGAACCAATGAGAGCTGAAGAAATCTCCATCGGCCAACCTTCAGCCTTGGCTTCAGCGCCGAGTTCGCTGACCTTGCGGGCACGGTCAGGAGTGTGCGGGCCGTTGATAAGTGGCTTGAGTGAGGAAAGGTCGATCTCGATGACCTCGTCGAAGTACGAAGCGGGATCGGCGAGAACTTCATCGTCAGCACGAAGATCGCCTGCAACCGCATCGGCTGCAGCGGCAACATCGGAACGGCCGGTCGAAGCGAGGTAACGCGACATCGCTGGGTCGTAGGCGAACAACGAAGTAGTTGCGCCAATTTCCGCACCCATGTTGCAGATGGTGGCCTTGCCGGTGCACGAGATGGATTCGGCACCAGGGCCGAAGTACTCGACGATGGCGCCGGTGCCACCCTTCACGGTGAGGATGCGAGCGACCTCAAGGATGATGTCCTTCGGCGCAGACCAACCAGCAAGCGTGCCGGTGAGCTTGACGCCGATGAGCTTTGGCCAACGAACGTTGAATGGATAGCCAGTCATGACGTCGACGGCGTCGGCGCCACCAACACCAATAGCGACCATGCCAAGGCCACCTGCGTTGGGTGTATGGCTGTCGGTGCCGATCATCATTCCGCCCGGGAAGGCGTACTGCTCAAGCACGACCTGATGGATGATGCCGGATCCCGGCTTCCAGAAACCGATGCCGTACTTGGCCGACACGGACTCGAGGAAGTCATACACCTCGGCATTGACATCGTTGGCTGTCGCGAGGTCGATGCGCGCGTTGCTCTTGGCCTGGATGAGATGGTCGCAGTGAACGGTTGACGGCACGGCTGCTTCGGGGAGACCTGCAGTCATGAACTGAAGCAACGCCATCTGAGCGGTGGCGTCCTGCATCGCGACGCGATCGGGATCGAGGTCGGCGTAGCTGCGGCCACGCTCAAGTTCCTGGTTGCGCGGGTCGCGAAGGTGATTGATCAGCACCTTCTCGGCGAAGGTGAGTGGGCGCCCAAGGCGCTCGCGACCGATGGCAACGTTCTCGGCAAGACGGCCGTAGACACCGTTGATCAGTTCGATGGGGGTATTGGCAGCAACAGCCATGAGGGGGAGCCTTTCCGATGCTCAGCGAAACACGCCGAGTCTACGGCTCAGGCGCCCTGAAGTTTTCCGCCCGTGGTGGTTGTGGTCGTGAGGTTGTCCACAAAGTCAGTGATGAAGTTCGGGTTCTTGAACAAGAAGATCAGATACACGATGGAGAAAATGATGCCGATGACGCCGGTGACGATGCCGGCGGTGGCCATGCCGTCGCCCTTCTTCCAGCCATTCGAGCCGGCAATGGCCTTCCGGCCAGAAAGGCCAAGGCCAAGTGCGGTCGGGCCAAGAATGATGCCGAGAAAGCCTGTGCAGGTAATCGAAAGGATTCCGCACACCATCGATGCAATCGCCATGCCCGAGAACTTCGGCCCTTGCCAGGCCGGTTGCGGGGGAGGGGGAGTGCCAGGCCACGCCGGTGGCGATGCGGGGCTTCCGCCCGGAGCGGGCATCGGCGGAGGAGGGGGTGTCGCCGAAGACACGGGGGTGTCGGGTGTTTGGGCACCTGGCCACGCGGGGTTGGGGGCGAAGTCCGGTGGGTAATCCTCGGGCTGCGGGTTGACCGGTCGCTGGTCATCGGGAGAAAGGGGGTTGCCCCATGGGTCGGTCATTGTGATCGGACCCTACCGGCCAGATGCAGTGCGCCGCCTGCAACGGCGATGACTACGACAACCGCAAGGGCATCAAGCAGGGTGATCGCCGTGGGTCGATCGGTAGCAAGACAGACCAGAGCGAGTGCCATGAGCAGCAGGTTGCGAATGACATCGCGAGCGGAAATGGGTCGGGCTCGGGAGGAACCAAAACACGCGCATGGCGCGCGTACGCCAGCGCGGAGACGGCCGATCAGAAATGTGGTGAAGAACGCAAGCGAAACAAGTGCTGCGAGCGCCCCTGCCGGAGGGACGATGAGGAGCAACGCGACGATTGAGAGTTCGGCGAGTGGTACGAACCGAGCGAAGAACGATGCTCGGGGAAGTCCGAGTCCGACAAAGTCACGTTCGGTCGCAGAGATATCGCGAAGCTTCGCAACTGCGGCAATCGCAAAGATTGCGGCAAGTGCAACTGCTGCTGCGTACCCGAGACCCGAAACAGTCATTGACCCATTGTTGTCCGAACTTGGGTCCTAAAGTCAGCCCGTGCATCGCTTTCTCACTCTTTCCAAGCAGTCTGGGGCTGTTCTGGCCGTTTTCGCGCTGGCGCTCCTCTCTGTCACTGCGTGTTCACGTTCGTCATCGGACTCGAACAAGGCATCGAGCGACCGTCGTGTCGGAACCGTGTTCCCGGTGGGAATCTCATCGTTCACGTTTGTTGACGAGTCTCGTCCAACACCAGCGAACGCAACGCAACCCGGTTCTCCGACTCGAACGCTGTCGGTGCGAGTGTGGTACCCGGCTGTGGCACCCAGTGCTGATGAAGTGCGCGACGACGATTTCTCATCGGTGCCTGATCCTTCACCATCGTTCGATGCACCTCCGGCGACTGGTGCGGGTCCATTCCCCCTCATCGTCTTTGGTCATGGACTCGGAGGTGTTCCCGCCGTGTACGGAGATCTCCTCGAATCATGGGCTGCAGCGGGTTTCGTGGTGGCTGCTCCGGCATTTCCGCTGAGCAATGAGAACTCGCCGGGTGGGCCCGATGCTGGAGACGTGTCGAATCAGCCCGGAGACGTCTCTGCGGTGATCACCGAGGTGCTTGCGCTGTCAGCTAGTGCCGAAGGTCGAGTGCTTGCGGGGATGATCGACGGCGAGCACATTGGCGTCGCCGGTCATTCCAACGGTGGAATCACAACAGCAGGATTGATTGGGCAGTCATGTTGTTTCGATGACCGGATTGATGCTGCGATCATCATCGCTGGAACATCGCAACTCTTTCCGGGTGGAACGTTTGATTGGTCTCGGACGCCGCCATTGCTCGTGATGCATGGCGAGGACGACACACTTATTCCGCTTGATGAAGGCAAACGTCTTTTCAACAATGCCCGCAGTCCGAAAGGTTTGTTCACGCTTCTGGGAATTGATCACGGGTCGTTTCTTGTCCGTGATTCCAAAGCATTCCCCATCACCGTGAAGACTTCGCTTGATTTTTGGAACGGTTATCTGAAACTTGATGCCTTAGCGGTAGCTGCTCTTCCCAATGACCATGAGCCTGGAGTGGCGACGATGACGTTCGTGAGCGAGGACGATGATGACGTCACTGTTGAATTGTCAGAATCGAAGATGCTGTCACGTTCAGCATCGGTGGAACCCTCGACAAATCTGCGAAATGGTCAGCTAGTCCGAGTGACATGGTCGGGGTTCATCCCCGGGCGTGTTGTCAATGTGGTGCAGTGCTCCGATGGTGGTCGAGGAAGCTCGGCCTCATGCAACCTGGTGACGGGAAGAATCCTTCAGCCGAATCCGACTGGATCAGGATCGCTCGACCTTGAGATCGTGGTCGGACGGGTTGGAGATGGGCGATGTGACGCAACTGCAGCAGACTGCGTCATCGTGGTCAATGACGCATCGCTGCAAGACGACGACGCCAACATTCGAATCCCACTGACGTTTGCTCCTTGAGCCAAACTCAGACGCGCGGCCAGGAACGGCGCGGTCCGCGGACCTTTGCACTTCGAGCCCACGAACGGCGCCAAACTCCAGCATCGGGACCATCAAGGGTCGGAGTCTTTTCCGACGCAGCGTTCTTGCGGGCCTGCCACCAATCGGTTGCAGATTCATCTCCGAGTGCCGCAACGGCTTCTTGGATACGAACAGCGAATGATTTCGAATCCTCACCTTCGGCCGCCTGCATCGGCGATCCGAAAACGACGGTGGTGTGTGCTGGGCGCGGGATGTTCTTTCCCTTCGGAAGCACCTTGTTTGTTCCTTGAATGAAGACGGGAACGACAGGTGCACCGCTATGTGAGGACAGAAATGCTGCGCCAGAAGTGAATGGACGGGCCCAACCATCGGGGGAACGAGCGCCCTCGGGGAAGATGAGCATGCTCCAGTTGTCACGCAACAACTCAAGAGACTGATCAATGGCTTTGCGCGACACCTTCGTGCGCTCCACCGGGATTGCTCCGATGACTAACGCCGAAAGCGGTGATGTCACGCGATTGGTGAACCAGTAGTCGGCTGCAGCGCCGATGAAGAGGCGGTTGCGCCAAGGTTCAGGAATCGCCGTCATCATCAACGGCGTGTCGGCGTGGCTGTGATGGTTAGCGGCGAAGATCACTGGACCATCAACATCAGCGAGGCGGTCGGTGCCTTGGATGGATGGTGTCGCAAGAAGATCGACGACTGGCTTCATGACGCCATTAAGAAGCAGCACGCGCGCGACGCGAGCCGGATACGAGCGAGCCCAATCAGTGTCGTAGTTCGCACCGACGTTGTTCTCCTTCTTGAGGAGATCAACGCCAGCCGGCACTGATGGTGATTTCAGAATGGCTTTCGCCATACGAGTAACTCGCGAGCTCTTTTGGGCCGCCGTGGACACAGAACGATTCACTGGCAGTCGCTTGATGAGGCGTGTCGCCTGTTTGCGAGTGATGGGCATCGGACGCATGACAGACCTCAGGAAACGTCGGCCATGAGGATGGGCGGATTGTGGAGATGGGTGATTGTCGCGTCGCGACCAACCACATCGCTCGCCATTTCGAGGGCGTCTTGCAGAGTCGATGCGGGCTTGAAGCCGAGTCGACGGACTGCACGCACATCGCCACCAACAATGATGACCTGGCCGACATGCTCAAGAGCATGTGAGCACCAGTACCACATGTAGAACGGGTGAACGCCGTGATACGCGTAGCTCGTGCGGTACAGATGTCGATACCACTCGTCTTCAGCGAATGACTTCTCAAACTGTTCCGACATGACGACTGGGTCATGCGTTTGCGTCAGCACCTGATCGAAGAAGTCGATGTACGAGGGATGATGCACCGGGTGGAATTCCCACGGTGTCGGGTGGCTCATGATGACAACGCCACCTTCACGCACCGGCGGACGCCCGCGATACAGGTTGAAGAAGTAGCCGAGTCCCAGGCACGCAACGAGAATCGGATTGAGGATTGAGTTCACGTTGTAGGGGCTGATGTAGGGAAGGCCCATCGTGAGAATGTCGGTCTGTCCTTCAACCGGAACGAGGTGCTGCGCGTACACATTCTCTGTCGTGAGTTTGTGAACAGCTTCAACCTCGCCAGCCTGCACTGATGTCATCGCGTGCGGCGCTTGCCAAGAGTTGAAGATTGATCGACGCGAACGTTGCGGCATGCGGTCGAGCGCAGACTTCATTCCCGCCATCGTGATGCGGTCCTTGAGCGACCATTCCCATTCGCGCTTTTGCAGCACGCTCATCGGGCCTTCGGTGCCGAACACGTTGTTGTTCATCGTGGTTTCGATCTGGAAGACCTTCACCCCTGAATCACGAAGCACCTTGCCCATGCGCCAATTGGCGGAATGGAGTTCAGACTTGTGCTGATCCATGAACGACTTTGAATGACGCATCGTCTGCGGATTGTGGTGGTGACGAAGTGAACGATAGGAAGCGAGCCCGGTTGCGGTCGACTTCCAACCGCCGTCCATCGAGACGAGGTTGATATTGACGTAGATGATGAGATCGCTCTCGGCCGCGCGCTTGTTGATCTCAACCTCTTCGCCCTTTTCGGTCTCGCCGATGAAGAGAAGATTGTCGGGATCTTCAGCGTCGTGATTGACGAGAAGGCCGTGGGGAGCAAAGGCGTCGTACACGCGGTCGCCAACGGCATGACGAAGTTCGTCTTCGGTCATGCGGCGATGCAACGCAAGTGCGGCAATGAGCATGACGTCGTCGACGCCAGCGGCCGCAGCAAGTTCAAGGACGGCTTCGATGACGCGCTGACGAATGTCGGGGCGCTTCATTGGGGGAAGCGGCAACGAAATGTCGTCGAATGCGATCGTGAGCTTCATGCCCGGCTTGAGAAGCGCGCGCAACGGCTCGCTATCGCCGATCGGGTTATCGAGTGCATCACGAATGGCGCCATCGGGGTTCTTGAGTGCCTCGATGGGCTCTGCCGGATAGATAACGCGGCTGCGCCCGGCGGGGAGCTTCTCGAGCCGGAAACCCTCTCCATGGTGAAAGAGAATTGGTGGCGTCGATCGATCGACGTCGAGGACGAATCCTGGTCTAGGCACGATTCCGTTCCTTTTCATTGCGAAGGTCAAAGGCGATACGAACTGCCCCGCGCCCGCCAGCGTTAGCGGCGTGCGTGATGGCTTCTTCAAAGCGGTCAAGCGAGTAGGTGGCGCTCACCAGCCGACCGAGGTCAGCGGCGGCCACAAGTTCAAAGGCAAGATCGAACGTACGTCGACGTTCGCCGTTGGGAAGCGTTTCGGTTCCGTAGGCGTACGCACCGCTCATGGCGATCTCTCGTTGCCACAATCCGGTGAGATCAATGTGAACATGGCCGGGCATGCCCACCATCGTGATGCGACCTTTCGGACGGACAACGGTGAGCGCTTCGGCGATGCTGCTTTCGCTGCCGACACAATCGATGACGTGATCGGCGCCACCGGTAAGACGAACGATGTCACCGTCACCGATTGCAAGTGAGCCAGTGATGCGTCGAATTGGTCGGGAGATGTGATCGGAAGCGATCACGTGATCGGCACCGAACTCACGAGCGAGTTCTTGCTGATGAGGATGTTTCGCTACCGCAATGATCGTGCACTTGCGGCCGAATCGGCGAAGTGCGGCGATGGTGAGGAGCCCAAGAGCGCCGGAACCAAGAACAACGACGGTGTCGCCTTCGGAAACATCGGCAGCAAGTGCGCCGTGAACTGCGCATGCAGTGGGTTCAACCATGACGGCTGCTTCGTCTGACCAGTCGGCGGGGACTGCATGCAACTGACTGACATGAGCGATCATGCTCGTGGACCAACCGCCGCCGGTGTCGCAGCAAAAGCCGCTTTGGAGGCCGGGACTGATGTTGCCGAATGTGATGCGTTCGCAGTTGCCGAGATCGCCTCGTGCGCATGCTGCACACACTGGGTCAATGCCACGGGTGACACAACCAAGTACTGGTTCAACAACAACGCGACCGGCCGGCACACCTTCAAAGTCGTGTGTGAGATCAGCAACGATCTCGTGGCCGGGAATGAAGGGAAACGAAACGATTGGTTCGAAATAGCGCGAACTGTTTCCGTCGATAGTTGCAAGGTCGGAACCGCAGATACCGGTAAGGCGCGGAAGAATTTCAACCCAACTAGGACCGGGAAGCGCCGGCGTGTCGACGTTGCGCAAACGCAGTGGCCCGACTTTGGCGCCGCCGCCAGAACTCAGACGACCAGCAATGTTCGCTGCAGCAAAGCGCGGGATATTGCGCTCGAAGCGGAGGGCTCTCATGCCGTGCCTCCTGGAACAAGTGGATTGGCAAGGCCACCGTGTGCGGTGCGACGCGGGCCGATTGGAATGAGTCGACGCGGCGACCCGGGGGCCTTCGAGAAGTTCTCAACCAACCACCCACGCTTGCGAGCAAGTGTGGCAAGACGAGTCTCGGGATTGACGGCCACAGGGAAGCCCACGGCTTCAAGCATTGGAAGGTCAGAAGTGCTGTCGGCGTAGGCGACGGTTTCACTCAAACTCAAACCATGCGAAGCCGCGTAGTCGCGCAATACCTGTGCGCGGGTTTCGCCCGTGGGAGGAACGTTGCGGAGTTCGCCGTCGTAGCGGCCGTTCGTGATGCTCATCTCGGCGGCGATGATGTCGTCGAAGAGGGGAGTCAGTGGCTTCACGACGAAGTCGAGTGCACCGGTAATGAGCACGGTGCGATGACCAGCAGCTTTGTGTTCGCGCACTCGACGAATCGCTTCGGGGAACGACTTCGAAAGAATGAGTCGACTGAACATCTCTGCTGAGTCTTCTTCGATCTGCTGCAAGGGTGCACCGTCGTAACGGCGGTAGAAGAAACGCAGGAAGTCGGTTCGATCTTTGCGATCGAGGGAAAGGAGCGTTGGGCCCTCGGCGATCATCTTGCCGATAAAGCGAAGGCGTTGATCGGCGGGCATGCGTCGCGTTGCGAGAAACGCGTAACTGGCAACAACGTTCGAAGCGATGAGTGTGTTCTCAAGGTCGAATGCGGCAAGCTGCCGCTCGGGGGCGAGGATTTGCCCGCGAAGTCGATCCGTACGTGTCGGGCCGATCTTTCCGCCTGGCGTTGTACGAACACGCGCCGCCTTTACAACCGAAGGCAGATGGATCTCGTTAACGAAGTAGTCCCACTCAATGACGCGAGGGTCAAAGCAAAAGTCGCGCTGATCTTCTGCGGTCTGGTTGTCCCAAAGTGCAAGCAAGCGATCGAGGCCATAGATGGCTTCACATTCGGCGTATGCGCCGTAGATCTGGACATAGCCAAGCGCTCGTTCAGCTTCTTCGCGCTTTTCTTCAACCGCCGCGCCCCACTCGGCTTGTTTGCCGCGCAAGGGAAGTGCGCCGAGGATGCTTTCCGCGCGCCCAAGAGTTTTGGTTGCTCGTTCGAGTTGGCCCTTGACGCGACCGCGGCCGGGAAACGACCACGTCGGCACAATGATGGGCTGACCCTTGGTGTCGTACAACGGACGCTGCTGGAACCACGCGCTGACAAGGTTGACCAAGCGGCGGTAGTGCAAAGGGTTCTGCGAACCAGAAGCGACCTGAACAACCTCGGGTTCGGGCTCGGGGCCCTTTGCGGCGACCGCAATGATCGCAGCGGAAACAAGATCGACAGGAATGACGTCAACAACGCCTTCGGGAACGCCTGGGAATTCTTTGAGAAGACCGCGTGCGTAACTGATGATGATCGGCTCGGCCATGCGGAATCCGCGAATCCACCCGGGTACTGGTTCAGCAAGCGCCGATTCAATAATCGAAGGACGCACGATGCTGACCGGCACATCGCCATGGGTTTCGACAAGGGCACGCTCACCGAGGGCCTTTGTGTAGGCATACGCGTCGGGCCACCCAAGCGATGCAGCACGAGCACGACCGGTTTCAACCATGCGATCAGAGACCCAGCGATCGCGCAGCTGTTCGGTCTTCTCGGCAAGAAGTGGAGTGCCGGCAGCGCCAAGTTCACGATTGGCCTGCGTGCGGAAGTCGGCAAGCTTTTCGGGAGTGCGGCTTTCG
>CAEZVV010000047.1_pt1 | contig 10915 bp, 9 predicted proteins | sample 7264831 | NCBI WGS metagenome assembly CAEZVV01 (sample SAMEA6813865, study PRJEB35770) | uncultured Microthrixaceae bacterium | biome: Freshwater; feature: Freshwater reservoir; material: water | place: Czech Republic | collected 2017-07-26 | depth 0.5m m | reverse complement strand
TTCGGAGTGGAGCTAAGGGGAATTGAACCCCTGACCTCTTCCATGCCATGGAAGCGCTCTACCAACTGAGCTATAGCCCCGAATGGATTCCGAACTGTACCGGCAGCCACCAAGTCAGCAAAATCGAAAACAAGCGGGAACGGCGTACGTTGCATGTGAATGCACGCCTCGTGAGTGAAGGGCCGAGGTCGGTGCGTCGCCTACCATCGGCCTCCATGGTTGACGGCTACGAACCCCCCGTTCTTGAGGCGAAGTGGCAGGAGCGTTGGGCGACCGATGGCTTCTATAACGTCGACAACGACGATCCTCGACCCCATTGGTACACGCTCTGCATGTATCCGTATCCGAGCGGTGCGGCTCATATGGGCCATGTTCGCAACTACACCTTCGGAGATCTCATCGTTCGTTACCGAACAATGAACGGTTACGCCGTACTTTCGCCGATGGGCTTTGACAGTTTCGGTCTTCCTGCGGAGAACGCTGCTATCAAAACCGGTCGCCACCCTCGAGAGTTCACCGACGAACGCATCGAAATGCTTCGCAGTTCGATTCTGCGAATTGGCGCTGTTTATGACTGGCGTCGGCAAGTCACCAGTCATTCGGTTGAGTACCAAAAGTGGACGCAATGGATCTTCCTGAAGTTCCTCGAAGCGGGTTTGGCCTATCGCCGCAATGCCCCAGTGAATTGGTGTCCGGGTTGTCAGACGGTTCTTGCGAACGAGCAGGTCAATGCCGACGGCACCTGCGATCGTTCTGGTGACATTGTCGAAAAGCGTGATCTTGAGCAGTGGTTTTTCAAGATCACCGATTACGCCCAGCAACTCCTTGACGATCTCGATGATCTCGACTGGCCGGAGCGGGTCAAGATCATGCAGCGCAACTGGATCGGACGTTCGGAAGGCGCCGAATTCTCGATGCAAGTTGTCGACGCTGATGGGACGCCACACTCCTCGGGCGTGAAGGTCGATGTCTTCACGACTCGTCCCGACACAAGTTTCGGTATGACCTATTCGGTAATGGCGCCTGAACATCCACTTGTCGATGTAGTGGTGGCCGATGATCGCCGCGATGAAGTCGCTGCGTTCGTGGCGAGTGCACGTAAGGCGAGCGATGTCGAGCGAATGTCCTCGGAGGGTGCTCTCGACAAGCGCGGAGTTTTTACAGGCTCCTACGTCCTCAATCCATTTACGAAGCAACCGGTTCCGTTGTTCCTCGCCGACTATGTACTCATGGGTTATGGAACAGGCGCCATCATGGCGGTTCCGGCTGAGGATCAGCGCGACTGGGACTTCGCGAAGGCTCACAACCTTCCGATTGTTCGCACCATCGAACCTCCGGCCGATTTCGATGGGGAAGCGTTCACCGGCGATGGCGTTCACATCAACAGCGGGTTTCTCGACGGACTCGGCAAAGAGGAAGGGATCGTTGCAGCAATCGCGTTCCTCGAATCCGAAGGCATCGGCACTGGCACGATCAACTTTCGCCTACGCGATTGGCTCGTAAGTCGTCAACGCTTTTGGGGCTGTCCGATCCCGATCATCAACTGCGACAAGTGCGGAATGGTTCCGGTGCCCGAGGCCGACCTTCCCGTCTTGGCTCCAGACGATGTCGAGTTCCTTCCAACCGGCGAGTCTCCGCTTCGGCTTCACGCAGGGTTCTTTGAGACAACCTGTCCGACATGTGGGGGACCAGCTCACCGCGAGACAGACACGATGGACACGTTCGTCGATTCGTCCTGGTACTACTTGCGATTCTGCGATCCGTGGAACGACGAGCAGCCGTTTTCTCCTGAAGCTGTTAAGTCGTGGATGCCGGTCGACCAGTACATCGGCGGAGTTGAGCACGCGATCTTGCACTTGATGTACGCACGTTTCTTCACCAAAGCTCTCAGCGACCTCGGTGTTGCTCCAGCGAACCTGCGCGAACCATTCACTCGACTGTTCACACAGGGAATGATTCGACTTGATGGCGACAAAATGTCGAAGTCGAAGGGAAATCTGGTCGCCCCAGAAGAGATTCTCGACACCGATGGCGCAGATGCACTTCGTCTCGCTCATCTGTTCGTTGGCCCGCCACAAGATGACGTTGATTGGGAAGGCGTAGGCATTGAAGGATGCTCAAGGTTCCTGCATCGCGTGTGGCGAATCGCTTTGGGTGATGTCGGTGTTGCATCGGTTGAGCGCGAAGCCAACGATGACGACATTGAACTGGAGCGACGTACAAATCGCCTCATTGTGAAAGTCACCGACGACTATGAACGGTGGGCGTACAACACCACAGTTGCGGCATTCATGGAGTTCACGAATGAGCTCTATCGCTACGTCAAGATCGATGGCGGTCCGCGTAAGGAAACGCTTGATCTCGCAATCGATACGTTGCTTCTTTTGATGGCCCCGATGGCGCCACATGTCACCGCGGAACTCCGCGAGCGTCGCCATGGTGACGACGTTCATCGTTTGCCTTGGCCGGTCGCTGATGAGTCGATGCTCGCTGTCGACACCGTCACCATGGTTGTGCAGGTCAACGGCAAAGTGCGCGATCGAATTGAGGTTCCTTCAGGGATCGATGCGGCAACAGCAGAATCGATTGCTTTGTCGAGTGAGAAGGTTCAGGCACACCTCAACGGCAAGCCGCCGCGCAAGGTGATTTGTAAACCACCAAATTTGGTGAATCTCGTCGCGGGCTAGCAACGAGCGAATCGTCAGTCTTGTTCGCGCAAGAACTGTTCGAGCTCGGCCATGAGATCGTCTCCCATCGGGAGCGGGTCTTCTATTGCGACCTGTGAATCGGCCTGCGCCTCGAGCTGACGAACCATCTCGATATGTTCGTCGCTATTGGCGACGAGCTCGTCGAGACGTACACGAGATGTACGCGCATCTTCGACGAGTGAGCCAAGGTTGAAGTTCAGCCCGGCGATAGTTCGCAGTCCTTCAACAAGTGCCAGGGCTCCGGCGGGATAGGGCATACCGGCGGCGTAATGGGGAATCTGGGCCCAAAGTCCGGTGGCTTGGAGTCCGGATGCGGCACACGCCAGTTCTATGGCCGCGTTAATTCCGGCTGGAACATCCATACGTCCGCTGACGCTTCCGACGCGTTGGGCCATCTCGGCGTCGGTTGCGGTGGTCACGATTTGGGTCGGTCGAGTGTGGGGGACCGGCGCTGGATACGCGCCTAATCCGAAGACTGCAGAGACCTCGAACTGGTGTGACAGATCGACGACCGCATCAGCGAAGGCCATCCAGCGATGATCGGGTTCTGCTCCGACGAGGAAGAGAACCGAGGCGCCATCTGCATCGAATCCGGCGCGGAGTTCAATGGTTGGCCATGTGAGGCCCGTATTGATTCCATCGAGAAGGTGCATCGTTGGTCGTCGTGATCGATGGTCGATCAGAGAATCAGCGTCGAATCGGGCGACAGTCACTGTTTCGAGATTTTCGAGCAGTGTGCCGAACGCATTCGTGGCGGCAAGTCCTGCGTCGATCCACCCGTCGAGACCCAGCAGGAGAGTCGGGGAGTCGAGCTCGGGGCTTTCGATCAGTTCGTAAAGATCAGACACGTGCTCCGCCGATCTGCCCGTCGAATGCAGCCAGCCCGGCAATGGCAAGGCGCTGCACTGGTGAGGCTCCTGAATCGGCGTCGGTGGATTGATCTCCCATAGCCCCAGAACGGTAGCGAACGAGAACGCCCTGCAGAATGCAGGCGAGCTTCCAGTAACCCAGGGCGACGAAATAGCCGATTTGGCTCGCGTCGCGATTGGTCAATTCTTCGTAACTTGCGAGCAACTCCGAACGACTGGGGAAGCCTTCGAGCGCTGTTGCTGAACCCTCGATAACGACATACGAGTCATTGGCTTCCGCCCAATAGACGAACATGAACCCGAGATCGGCGAGCGGGTCACCGAGCGTGCACAGTTCCCAGTCGAGGACAGCAGTGACGTTGCCATCGTTGTCGACGATGCAGTTGTCGAGGCGATAATCGCCGTGCACGATTGTTGCTGGCCCCTGTTCCGGGATGGCTGCCGAAAGACGGCTGTGAAGCTCTGTCATCTCAGTAACTTCAGTGTCTTTGGTTGATTCCCACTGTCGCTGCCATCGAGAGAGTTGGCGTTCGACGTAGGACTCTTTGCGTCCAAGATCTCCAAGACCGATCGCATCAACGTCAATATCGTGGATTGTTGCGAGAACGCTGATGAGGGAACGACCAGCGTTTGCGCGGGCAGCGACACTAAGGGCGGATCCGGCTTCGGTGTTTCGTGCGATCACACCGTCAACAAAATCCATGACGTAGAAGGGTGCCTCGTTAACCGCAACGTCATCGCAAAAACCAACGACGGGTGGCACCGGAACGTCCGTGTTGCTGAGTGCGGTGATGATCCGAACCTCGCGACCCATGTCGTGGGCAGTAGCAAGCACGTGCCCAAGCGGCGGTCGGCGAAGAACCCAACGCCGCCCACTTGCGTCGCTCACGGTGTAGGTGAGGTTGGAGAGACCTCCGGTGATGAGCTGGAACTGAAGCGGCTCGACGAGAGTCGGCACGCGCTCAAGCATCCATTGGGTGATATTCGCAGCGTTAATGCCTGCAATGTCGCTTGAGGGGGTCACGGCAACTCCGGGCTCAGGATGACGACACGCTACCGGCGGGGTCGCTGGCCCCGCTTCTTGGTGAGCGGCCGTATCCTTCAGCCTGTGATTATCGACGTAACTGACGAAACCCTTGAAGCCGAGGTCCTCAACCGCTCGATGACGACCCCGGTCGTCGTCGATTTGTGGGCTCCTTGGTGCGGTCCATGTAAGACGCTAGGTCCAATGATCGAGGCCGCTGTCGCTGCGACTGAAGGTCGAGTCGTTCTTGCGAAGATCAATGTTGATGAAAATCCGGCTGCCTCGCAAGCATTCAAGGTGCAGAGCATTCCGGCCGTGTTCGCCATCTCTGGTGGAAAGATCGTTGATCAATTCGTTGGTGCGTTGCCAGAAGAAAAGATCATCGAGTTCGTCAATGGTCTCGTCGCCCCTGCAGAACCATCAGCTGTCGATGTCTTGCGCGAGCAAGGAGACGAGGAATCCCTTCGTCAGGCACTTGCGATCGAACCAGACAACTCTGACGTGATTATCGATCTCGCTGAACTTCTTGCCGGCGAGAATCGCGGTGATGAAGCGCTCGAGTTACTTGCACGTATTCCGGAAACTGCCGAGACGCGTCGGATCGCTGCATACGTCCGAAGTGGTGCTGGCATCAGTTCGACCGAGCAGATTGAAGAGCGCCTCGAGTCGTTGCTCCTTGAAGTGAAAACGAACGATGACGCTCGTCAAGAGTTCATTGATCTGCTTGAACTTCTGGGTCCTGAAGACCCCCGCACTGGCTCTTGGCGCAAGCGACTCACCACAACGTTGTTCTAAGTACGTCAACACTGCTGTAAGTACGTCGGCTCACTTCGCTGGGCTGAATGGCTCTTCCTTTGATTTCGGTAGGTGAATAGCCTCCGGAATCTTCCTCCTTCGTTTCGTTTCTGCGCGTCGGAAGAGAGGGGGAGATCTCATGGCTGATCGTCCACCGCTGTCATCAGATCCATCAGAGTCAGACTTTTCAGCACGAGCCCTCGGCCATTTGCGGAATGGTGCGCCGTCACCGTCAGCGGCATCGAACACTTGGACAACGTCCCTTCGATGGTTGAGTCGACAGAGATCGTCTGTCAGCCTTCGAGTTGGCGGTGGCGTGGCAGTGGTGGTGCTCATCGCTCTGCTGTGTGCGGTGGTTCTGGTGCGTTCTTCGCAGTCGGCGAACCTCCCCGTCGCTTCTGAATTGGGTGCGGGTTCGGGTCCTTCGTCAACCACCACATCTGCCCCAGGAGTGGTGATTGATGTTGGAGGAGCAGTGCGCCAGCCGGGCGTTTATCGCCTGGCGCTGGGATCGCGTGTCGTCGATGCACTTGAGGTTGCGGGCGGTCCCGCCGAGGACATCGATCTCGATCAGATCAATCTCGCATCCACAATCAATGATGGGCAACGGGTGTGGTTCACACGAAAGGGTGAACCGCCACCGGCTGGCGTCGTTGGTTCTTCCCCAGCTTCGGGAGGGACTGATTCGGGAGTCCCGCTGGACCTCAACACCGCAACACTTGAGCAACTTGATTCGCTCAGCGGAATCGGGCCGGCAACAGCGAAGGCAATCGTCGATCGTCGAAAGGAACTCGGAAAATTTCGTTCCGTTGATGATCTTCTTACGGTGAAGGGGATAGGACCAACAAAGCTCGACAGCATCCGAAGTGACGTTGTGGTTCGGTGAATGAGGCGGCCTTCGAACTGGTTCCGGCGCATCGACGTCATTGACTGGTGCCGATCGCACTGGATTCGGAATTTTCCTACCTACTTTGCAGCAGCGTGCTGGAGTTCTTCGCTGCATCCAATCAAGGCGCCTATGGCAGTAGGAGTCATGGCACTTTGCGCAGGAGTTCTGAGCCGCCGGCGAGTTCTCGTCCTCGTACTCGGCGGACTCTCAGTCGCGGTTCTGTCGTTCAATGCACGCGAGGGTCTGCGGCCGGTGCAATCTCGTGAATGGGCGGGAGTCCTTCGGCTCGTTTCTGATCCGAAGATGTTTCCCGGACGTGTTGTTGCCGATGCCGATACCGAACTTGGGCGAGTCCAATTCACTGCGACTGGTCGCGCCGCACCGGTTGTCGGGCAAGCCTCAGCCGGCCGCTTACTGAGTGTTCGAGGATCGCTGCGAAACCTCGCGCATCCTGATCGAGTTGCATATCGACATGTGCGGATGGCGCTGTCGGCTTCGGAAGCATCGCTTGAGAGGGGAACCGAACTCTGGCGAGTTCCTGTTGACCTCGTGCGCGGAGCGATTCTTCGCGGCGCGCAAGTGCTGCCTGAGGATCAGAGGCCTCTCTACACAGGGTTTGTGATTGGAGATGACCGAGGAAGTCGCGATGAAGTTGTGCAGGCGTTCAAAGATTCCGGGCTTTCTCACCTTCTTGTGGTGTCCGGTCAGAACGTTGTCTTCCTCCTCGCCGTTGCAACACCCCTCGCCTCACGACTCGGGCGCCGTTCGAAGGTCGCCGCACTGCTGTCGGTGTTGTTCCTGTTTGCTGCGGTCACTCGCTTCGAGCCGTCAGTACTTCGCGCTACAGCTATGGCGATGCTGGCCGTCGCGGGAACCGCGTCGGGTCGGCCAGTCACAACCCGGCGAAGAATCGCGATTGCAGTCGCACTACTGATCTTGGTCGATCCGCTCCTGGTCGAATCTCTCGGATTCCGCCTGTCGGTGGCCGCAACGATTGGCATCGCTCTGTTGGCTTCAGGCATTGCTCGTCGGCTGAGAGGTCCGGAGTGGTTGAAGCGTGTGCTGTCGATCACCATCGCTGCCCAAGTTGCCGTTGCACCGATCATCATTCCGGTAGTGGGACCGTTGCCACTTGCGTCGTTACCCGCAAATGTTCTTGCCGAACCGATCGCCGGCTTTGTGATGATGTGGGGATCAACGGTTGGTGTTGTCGCAGGACTCATCGGAGGATGGCCAGCTGCGGTTCTCCAAGCCCCTGTGAGGCTGGGAGTTTGGTGGATTATGAAAGTTGCCGAGCGTTGTTCGGATCTTCCCCTCCCGCGTCTGTCGCTGCCGGTGATCATCGGAATCACACTCAGCGTATGGGTCCTTCTTCGCGTCCATTCCTCTTGGCGTCGAAGTCGCAGAACGCCGCTGAGGCAGGTTTCGGCCGGTTAGGGTCGCGACGTGTTCTTGGACCTGGGTACCACTCGATTCGACATTACGTACCGAGCAATCGTGATGGGGATTCTCAATAGGACCCCTGATTCGTTCTACGACCAAGGTTCCTATTTCGAGTTCGAGGATTTCCTCCGTAAAGCCGAGCAGTTAGTGAACGACGGTGCCGATTTTCTTGATGTGGGCGGCGTCAAGGCTGGTCCCGGCGACGAAGTCAACGAACAGGAAGAGCTTGATCGTGTTGTCCCGGCGATCGAGGCACTTCGAAGTCGGTTCGACCTCCCGCTATCGGTCGACACGTGGCGAGCGTCGGTCGCGAAATCCTGTTTCGAAGCAGGCGCCTGTATCGGAAACGACATCAGCGGCTTCGCTGACCCCGACTATCTCGACGTTTGCTCCGCTGCCGGCGCTTCGGTCGTCGCCACCCATATTCGTTTAGCGCCGCGTGTTCCTGATCCAGATCCTCAGTACGACGACGTCGTACTTGCTGTCTGTGAGTTTCTGGCCGATCGCGCTGAGCGGGCACGTTCGGCCGGTATCCCTCGCGAGCGAATCATGGTCGACGCTGGACTTGATCTGGGTAAGTCCGAGGAGCAATCAAAGATTCTTCTTCGATCATCTGATGCCCTGACCTCGCTCGGTTACCCGGTGTTCCTTTCAGCATCCAATAAGCGTTTCTTATGGACATTGCTCGATGTCGAGCGCGGTTCGGCGGGTGATGGCACCATGGCCGCTCACTCGCTCGGAATCGCACTTGGGTGTCGGATCCTCCGCTCTCACGACGTCAGAAACGGGCGTCGCGTCGCCGACACCATGGCTGCAATTCTCGAAGCAGCATGAACGTCAACCTTTCGGCGCCGGTCTTCCTCGTCAAAGGAAGCGACGAAGTCATTCTTGGCGACGAGGTTTCTTCGCTCATTCAACAGCTAGTAGGCGACGGTGATCGAACACTGCTGCTGGCGGAGCTTTCGATTACCGATCATTCCCTTGAAGACGGTGGCTACACGATCGGGCCGGTAGTTGACGCTTCGCAAACATTTCCGTTCTTGAGTGATCGTCGCGTTGTACTTGTCCGCAATGCAGCTGTCTTTTCCACGAAGGACGCTTGCGTACCGCTCGTGCAATACCTCGAGGATCCTCTCGAGACGACGTCTCTCGTCCTCGTCTGGGAAAAAGATCCCCGGCCGAATAAGCAATCAAAAACTCCAGCAGTTCCCAAGAGTCTCGCTGATGCTGTGGCGAGCTGTGGGGGAGTCGTTGTCGATACCTCACCTGGAACCGGCAAGGCGCAGGGAGGCTGGCTCGACGAACGCATCTCCGGTTCGTCGCTCAAGTTGGATCCAGCCGCTCGTCGTGCACTTGTTGATCACCTCGGTAGCGACGTCGGTCGTTTGCCAGCGCTTCTCGAAATGCTTGAATCCGTGTTCGGCGCTGGCACCAAAGTTTCTGCCCCTGACATCGAGCCATACCTTGGTGTTTCTGGTGACGTTGCGCCTTGGGACCTCACCGATGCCATCGATGGTGGCGATGTCAGTGGTTCTCTTGATGTCCTTCAGCGAATGACGATTGGCGGCGGTCGTCATCCACTGCAAATCCTCGCAACGTTGAGTAATCACTACCTCAAGATGATTCGTCTCGACGATCCCGATATTCGCGGTGACAAACAGGCTGCCGACGTGCTCGGGATGAAAGGCAGCACCTTCCCTGCCAAGAAGGCTCTCGACGGCGCTCGTCGACTCGGTAGCGATCGGTTAGCGGAAGTTGCCGCGTTGCTTGCCCAAGCTGATCTTGATCTGCACGGGGCGAAGGCATGGCCACCAGAGTTGGTCATCGAGGTCCTTGTGGCTCGATTGGCTGGTCGAAATCGATCCTCGTCGGGTTCACGCGGCCGACGCTGACCTTTCAAACTTTTCGGTTTAGTCGCGGCGAAAACAAAAAGGACCGGAGCGAGGCTCCGGTCCGGTACTAGAAGTGCGCCTGAGGCGCTTCGACTATTTGGTTGCTGCGTTGATGCGAGCCATGAGACGGCTCTTACGACGTGCTGCCTGGTTCTTGTGGATGACACCCTTCGATGCAGCGGTATCGATGCGCTGAATGGCAAGTCGAGCTTGCTCTGCGACATCGGCGCTGCCTTCTTCGGCGGCGCTCAGTGCACGCTTGGTGCGAGTCTTCAGTTCTGAGCGGACAGCTTTGTTGCGAAGGCGGGCCTTCTCGCTCTGACGGTTGCGCTTGATTTGGCTCTTAATGTTGGCCACTGGGGTCCTCTGTTGTTGAAGAATTGTTGTGATTCGGGGGGAGGGGATCGGGTCGGATGACCTGCCCCGGACACGGAGCGGAAAGCATAGCGGGCAGAGGTCCCCGAGTCACAAGAGCCGGGATTCGTCCCCGGTCCGTCTAGGCTCCTACGGCCCCTCGCCCCAAGGACGACTGCCCTCGTGGCCTCTCTCGACCGTATCCGCAACCTCTGCATCATTGCCCACATCGACCACGGCAAGTCCACCTTGGCGGACCGCCTGCTCGAGCTCTGTGGCGCGGTCGACCCCAGGGAAATGCGAGCCCAGTATCTCGATTCGATGGATATCGAACGCGAGCGGGGTATCACGATCAAACTCCAGAGCGTTCGCCTCGATTACAAGGACCACCTCGTCCATCTGATCGACACCCCTGGTCACGTCGATTTTGGCTACGAGGTGAGTAGGTCTTTGGCGGCGTGCGAAGGAGCCATCTTGCTCGTCGACGCGGCGCAGGGCATTGAGGCGCAAACGCTGGCGAACTGTTATCTCGCCCTTGAGAATGACCTTGAGATCGTCGCCGCACTTAACAAGATCGACCTTCCTGCAGCCGATCCAGATCGCTACGCCGCCGAGATCGAGAAGGTCCTCGGGATTCCTGCCGACGAGATCCTTCGCGTGAGCGCGAAAACAGGTGAAGGTGTTGCTGAACTTCTCGACGCGGTCATCGAACGCATCCCGCCTCCGGTCGGAGATCCAGACGCGCCGTTGCAAGGTCTTATCTTCGACTCGCATTTCGATCAGTACCGCGGCGTTGTTTCTTCCGTCCGAATCATGAATGGAACGCTCAACACGGGTGCCCGACTCAAGTTCGTTCAGGCCGGAGCGGTCTACAACGCAGAAGAGGTTGGTGTTCGGCGTCCGGACCCAACGCCAGTGGCATCGCTCGGTACGGGCGAGGT
>CAEZVV010000045.1_pt1 | contig 11239 bp, 10 predicted proteins | sample 7264831 | NCBI WGS metagenome assembly CAEZVV01 (sample SAMEA6813865, study PRJEB35770) | uncultured Microthrixaceae bacterium | biome: Freshwater; feature: Freshwater reservoir; material: water | place: Czech Republic | collected 2017-07-26 | depth 0.5m m | reverse complement strand
GATCGTCGCTATGACCCCATTTGGGCGTTGTGCGAGGAATACGAAATGCCGATCGTGACTCATTCAGGTTCGGCTCCGCGCGAAGAGTACGGCGATCTTCTTGGCATCTACGTCACCGAGGTCACCTGGTGGCCGGCACGTCCGATGTGGTTCATGTTGTGGTCAGGCGTGTTTGAGCGCTACCCGAACCTCAAGTTCTGTGCGACCGAAGGCGGTTGCTGGTGGCTTCCGCAGCTTCTGTGGTTCTGGGATCGCCTGTGGGCGGGACAGAAGGGTTCGGAGAAGCTCGGTGCAGGCGCGTTCTCGGGCAAAGTGGAAATGCTCCCGAGCGAGTACATCGACCGCAACTGCTTCACCGGCCTTGCCAACGTGAAGCGTCGTGAGATGGGACAGCGTTACGAAATCGGAATCCAAAACATGCTTTGGGGAACCGATTTCCCGCACCCCGAAGGCACTTGGCCCAACACTCACGAATGGTTGAAGAAGACCTTCTACGACATTCCGATCGACGAATCCCGCGTCATGCTCGGCCTTAGCGCTGGCGATGCGTTCGGCTTCGACATGGACGCGTTGCGCAAGATTTCCGAGAAGGTTGGTCCGACACCTACCGACCTCGGTCAGCTTGGCGAAGGTCGTACCGCTCAGGATCTCACCGACCGCTGGGCGCCGGTGAAGGAAGTTGGCCGTCACTGGCTGACCGGTAACGACTTCCCGTTGATCCCGCAGTAACTCGCGCATGAGCGCACTCTCTCGTATTGGTGGTGCACCGGTCGACCGCGATGGTCGGCCGGTCACCGCTGACGAAATTCTTGAGGTAGCGGGCAACATCGTTGAGCGCCATGGCGTCGACGCTCTCACGATGCGTCGACTTTCCGACGATCTTGGTGTTGCGGTGACATCGATTTATTGGCACGTCGGCAATCGGGATGCCGTACTCGATGGGCTTGTCGACCGCCTTCTTGACCGGATGGAAACACTTCGCGCAATCGGTGACACGCCGCTTGAACGGATGGCATCGCTCGCCCGACAATTGCGGTCAACGTTGCTCGAACGACAGCACCTCGTTGGCCTTGCTCACGAACGCGACCGTTCGCCCGCAATGTTTCTTCCCGTCCAGCAGGCGCTTGCCATTGAACTTGAGGCGATTGGCCTGCGTGGTTCGGCGGCGGCACTTCGATTGCGGGCCCTACAGGTTCATGTCATCTCGTCGGTCTTGATGGATCGCGCTGCGGCACGAAACGCAAGCCACGGAACCGTTGATCCTGATCTTTGGCCTGCTGACTTTGCCGATCGTGAACTGGTCGCCGCACTTGCTGATCCTGCTGCCTATGACACGGTCTTTGAGTACGGATTGCAGTCGCTTCTGGCTGGTCTCGCCGCGTCGGATTGACGGCGGAAGCAGTCGTTTGTCGCGACTATCGTCCGATACATGGCTGAGAATGACGAAGGTTTCCACGCCACCGAAACACCGTGGCGCCGTGATCCGTCCGAACTGACGGGTCGACTTACCGAGTGGGCAACAACCGCGTTTGGCGCGGGTTCCAGCGTTGCCAATGTCGTTGCTCCCGATAATGGGATGTCGAGCGAGAGCTGCCTCTTCGACATAACGCTCGACGGCCAGATCACTCAATATGTGGCGCGAATGGCGCCGCTTCCGCACGTCATTCCGGTGTTCCAGAACTACGACATTCAACTTCAGGCCAATGCCATGAATGTCGTGCGCGCCAACACCAGCGTTCCTGTTCCTGAGGTGACGCACGTCGAACTCGATACCTCAGTTCTCGACACGCCGTTCTTGGTGATGAAGCGACTTCCGGGAAGTGCCCCCACCGATATGCCGCCGTACGTCTTCGGAGGCTGGGTATGTGACCTTTCTGAAGAAGGCCGCGAAACAATGCAACGCAACGCGGTTCGCACGCTTGTGGATCTTCACGAACTTCGTCCCGATAACACCGATCTCGCGTTTCTTGCTCGTCCCGACAAGGGCAACTCGGCACTCGACCAACACCTTGGTCACGAGCGTGACTATTACGAGTGGGCCCGTGGCGATATCCATTACCCACTTATTGAACGAACGTTTGAATGGCTCGAGGCCAACCGCCCGACGGTGGTTAACCCAACGGTTCTCAACTGGGGCGATGCTCGAATCGGAAACATGCTGTGGGAAGGTCCAACACCCACTGCGGTTCTCGATTGGGAGATGGCGTGTCTTGGTCCGGCCGAAGTCGACCTCGCGTGGATGATCTTCCTGCACGCGTTCTTCCAGAACATGGCCGAGACCTACGGCATGCCTGGTCTGCCGAACTTCATGCGCCGGTCGGAAATGGCTGCGCTCTATACCGAGATGAGTGGCCGATCGGTTGAGGCCCTCGAATGGTTCGAGGTCTTTGCGGCCCTTCGCTTCGCCACCGTGTCGGTGCGCACCACCACTCGTGGGGTTGAGTATGGACAGCAAGAAGCCCCCGCCGAACCCGACGATGTGATCATGTTCCGAGGTCTGCTGGAGCAAATGCTCGAAGGCTCCTATTGGGAAGGCCGCTAGGCCCAAAACTCCAAAACGTGTCATCCGTCACACCTGAGGGCAGATCGCGCTACGGTTCGCGGTGTGAGCCGGGTGGACGATCTTCGAAAACTTGATCAGGCGCTTTCTCGAATCAACCGGATTTCGACCGGTCGCGTCTCTGCCCGCAACCGCTCCGAACGCGCCGGGATCCTTCTCTCTCGGCCAGCGATCTCGATTCTGGGGGCGCTGCAATCTTCTGGCCCGGTGCGCCTGTCCTCGCTGGCGCGCCTCACCGGGCTTGAAGCCCCACTGATCAGCCGTGAGATCAAGGAACTCGGCGACGGCGGCTATGTCGTCCGCAGTTCCGATCCAACCGATGGGCGGGCTGGAATCGTTGAACTCAGCCCGAAAGGTAGCGATGCATGGAATCGTTATCGCCACGCGGCCGACGACATCAACGCTGAGACGTTTTCGGACTGGTCATCGGATGATCTGCGCACGTTGCGGGTGCTACTCGAACGAGTCGCTCGTGATGTCGCCAAGGGGTCTTCGATATTTCAGCGCCAGAGTAAAGCCAGCTGAGAGATCTCGTTCGGGCATCGATCGGGGACGTGGCCTACATTCCCCGGTATGACTGAAGCTTCCTGGGAAACCGCAGACCTCAACCGACCCATCTATGCCGCTGACCTCATCATCAGCGCGTTGAGTCGCACGCCAGACAACCCGGCGGTGAACATCATTGGTCAGCGCGAAATGACTGCTCGCGAGATGAGCGAGATGGTGAGTCGCTACTCGCAAGCACTTGCATCAAAAGGTCTGACACAAGGCAAACAACTTTCTGTCCTTGCGCTCAATCGACCAGAAGTTCTTTTTAATATGGCAGCGAATCAGGTGAATGCAACGCGTTCAACTCCGTTGCATCCGATGGGTTCGGCCGATGATCAGGCCTATGTGCTCGGTGATTGCGGAGCAGAAGCACTTGTCTTTGATCCCGACAACTTCACTGATCGTGCACGCGAACTTGCTGAACGAGTTCCGACAATCAAGCACTTCCTTTCGCTGGGTCCGTGCGACTTTGGTGAGGATCTCAATGCATTGGCGATGACCTTTGAACCGAAGCCACTTGTTGCTCCGCTTGTAAATGGTGAGGATCTTGCTGGTATTTCCTATTCAGGCGGAACCACCGGCAAGCCAAAGGGAATCATGAGCAGTTATCGGGGCGGTGCCACGATGACTCAGATTCAGATGTCTGATTGGCAGTGGCCCGATGAGGTTCGTTTCCTTATCTGCACGCCGTTGTCGCACGCGGGTGCTGCGTTCTTTACTCCGACCCTGCTGAAGGGCGGTTCACTTACCGTTCTGCCCGGTTTCGATCCTGAGAAGTTCATGCAAACGGTGCAAGACCATCGCATCACCGCAACGATGTTGGTGCCGACGATGATCTACGTGTTGCTCGACCATCCAAAGTTTGATCAGTACGACCTTTCGAGTCTGGAAACCATCTTCTACGGAGCATCAGCGATCTCGCCGACGCGACTCGCTGAGGGCATTCGCCGTATGGGTCCGATCTTCTTCCAGTTCTACGGACAGGCGGAATGTCCGATGACGATCACCGTGCTGCGCAAGGAAGACCACGATCCCGACAATCTTGAACGACTGGCCAGTTGCGGTCGTCCAGTCCCGTGGCTGCACGTTGCGTTGCTCGATGATGATGGCAACGTCGTTCCCCATGGCGAACCTGGCGAAATCTGTGTGCGTGGTCCGCTGAACATGAAGGGGTATCTCGGCAAGCCCGAGCAAACCGCTGAAGCGTTCGAGCATGGCTGGCTTCACACCGGTGACGTCGCTCGTGCCGATGACGAGGGCTTCCTCTACATCGTCGACCGCAAGAAGGACATGATCATCACTGGCGGCTTCAACGTGTACCCGCGTGAAGTCGAAGATGTCATCTCCACCCATCCCGCCGTTTCGGCCGTCGCAGTCATCGGTGTGCCCGATGAGCGTTGGGGTGAGTCAGTCAAAGCAGTTGTGGTGCGCCGTCCAGGCGAGTCAGTCGAGGCTGAGGAACTGATTTCGTTGGTGAAAGACGCAAAGGGTTCGGTACAAGCTCCGAAGAGCGTCGACTTCATCGATGCCATTCCCCTCAGCGCTTTAGGCAAGCCCGACAAGAAGGCTCTTCGCGCGCAGTACTGGGGAGACGGAAGTCGCCAGGTGAACTGACGCCGAGACGCAACCGGCTGCTCTGGCGCTGGCGAAATAGTTCACTGGGGAAACTTTCTCTGGCCCCGGTGTGCCGGTAGTCTCACCTCTTCGATGCCCCGTCCGGTGGTCCGATTCGGAACACTAAGGTGGCGCCGGTCACAGTTACGACAATGATTCGCTGGACGTCTCGGCAACGGGGCGAGGGGGAGCAGAGTGCAGACATTCCTGCAGTACACGATCTTGGGTCTGGCAATTGGTGGCTCCTATTTCATCGCCGCGTCCGGTCTCGTCGTCACGTACACCACCTCTGGCATTTTCAACTTCGCGCAGGGTGCAATCGCGATGCTTGCGGTCTTTACCTACTGGCAGTTCCGGTGGGGATGGAATTGGCCGGCTCCGCTTGCGTTGCTCATGGTTTTGGGTGTTCTTGCTCCGCTTTTGGGTGCCGCTCTCTACCAGGTAGTCATGAAGAATCTTCGTGGCACCTCTGAGGTTACGAAAATCATCGTGCCCATTGGCGTCATGCTCGGTTTCCAAGCTCTCGCTACGTGGGTCTGGAATCCGACCTCAAGCACTCCTCGTCAGTTCCAGAAGTTCTTCGGCCCCAATGCGTTTGTGCACTTCGGCTCGATCAAGGTGTCGTGGCACGAAATCATTGCGTTCGTCATTGCGATTGCCATCGCCGTGGGTATTCGGTTGCTGTTTGTGCGCACTCGATCCGGTGTGGCGATGCGAGCAGTTGTCGACGATCCCGAGTTGCTCCAACTCAATGGTGGCCGCCCCGAACGACTGGCCATGATTTCGTGGGCCGGAGGCTCATTCCTCGCCGCGCTTGCCGGAATCCTCATCCAGCCGATGATCGGTTCGGCAATGAGCGCGGGCCAGCTCACCCTTCTTGTTATCGATGCATTTGCTGCCGCAATGTTCGGTCGCCTGCGAAGCCTCCCGCGCACCCTTGCCGGGGCACTGGTCATCGGCCTCACGACGACCTACGTCATCGCCTACTTCCCGAGCAAGTGGACTTGGTCGAGTTCGTTCCGTAACTCGCTGCCGATGATCTTCCTGTTCATCGTCCTCATCGTGCTTCCTCAGGATCGCCTTCGTGGAGCAACCGTGCTTCGCCTTCGTGAACGATTCCGCATGCCGTCAATCCGCACCGCCTGGATTGCTGGTTTGGTCCTGATGGTTGTGGTGTTCTGCCTCAAGGTCATCATGGAACGCACAGCGGTCAACACATTGACCCTCGCCCTGACCTTCGCAATTATCGCTTTGTCTCTGGTTCTACTCACTGGTTTCGCGGGCGAAATCAATCTTGCAGCGTTGTCGTTTGGTGCCATCGCCGTCATTGTCGTGTATCACTTCGGCACGACTGGCTCCGGAACTGATGCGCGCACGACTCTTTGGGGCATCCTGCTCGCGGCGGTGGTTACCGCGTTAGTCGGCGCGGTGATTGCATTGCCGGCCCTCCGATTGCGCGGACTCTATTTGGCCCTGGCCACCATGGCCTTTGGCGTCTTCGTTTCTCGAATGGTGCTTACCGAACGCAATGAACGCGACATCTTCGGATTGAAGTTCACGATCTTTACCGCCGGGCAGCTCACGATTCCGAAGCCAAAGATCGGTCCGTTCGATTTCAACAGTCCCGACGCGTTCCTGTTCCTTTGTGCTGGCCTCTTCGTGATCATCGGTATCGGCATGGTGTATCTGCGCCACAGCGGATACGGCCGTCGTCTGGCTGCGATGAAAGACAGCCCGGCCGCATCGGCCACATTGGGCATGAGCGTTGTGCGCTTGAAGTTGTCGATCTTCATGATGTCTGCAGCCATCGCAGGAATTGGTGGCGTCATGATGGCGGCTCAAATCGGAACGGTGAACTCCGACCGTTTCGACATCCTCCTGAGCCTTTCGCTCATGATGATCACCGTGGTCGGCGGCATTGGCTACATCTCCGGTGCGCTCTTTGCTGGCCTTTTCCTGATCGCCTTCGTGCAGATGCTCGATCTCACGCTCAAGAAGTTCGCAGTGGACTATTCGAGCCTCGAAGCAATTTTCCTCTTCTTCGTCTCCGCAGTCACCGTGTTGCCCGCCACGATCGGCATCACGATGGGCAAGAACCCTTCGGGTGCTGTGAGCGACATCGTCAATGGCCTCGATCAGATCAAGCAATCAAAGTCGTTGGTGATCACCTTGGTTGGTCTCGAAGCCGCTATTTGGGCACTCACTGCGACCGACGTCATTACGAACTGGCACTTCGTCATCTTGACGATGATCAACCTGTTCATTGTGCCGGTTATAGGAGGCAAGGTCCTCTTGGCTCGCGCCATGCGTGGGGTTCCGAAACCCGTGCCGCCGGAACTTATTGGCATCGACCGACCCTTCACATCTGACGATCTTGCCGAGATGGATCGTGCACTCGATCTCGAAGGTGTCGTTGTTCCGTCTGCCGGAACCGTCCGAGAGGGGGCCACTGGTGTCTCTGCTTGAAACTGTCGACGTAAAAGTGAAGTTCGGCGGCAACGTTGCGCTGAACGATGTTTCGATCTCGGTCGAAGCCGGAAGCGTTACCGGGCTCATCGGTCCGAATGGCGCCGGTAAGACCACGTTGTTCAACACCATCACCGGGCTTCAACCACTTACCTCCGGGAAAATCGTCTTCAACGGCAAAGACGTAACGAAAGAGCCTCCCCATAAGCGTACGCGTATGGGCCTGGCCCGTACCTTCCAGCGCCTCGAACTCTTCACCTCATTGTCGGTTCGCGACAACGTTCGGGTTGCGGGCGAAATTCGCAATCGTTGGAGTTTCCGCACGACGCGTATGGACGTCAACGCTGAAACTGATCGAATTATCATGCTTGTTGGCCTGGCCGACGTTGCTGATCGCGAAGTCGGCGAAATCCCCACCGGACAAGCCCGTGTTGTTGAACTCGCACGAGCACTCATGATTCAGCCCACGTTGCTCCTTCTCGATGAGCCAGCCTCAGGCCAGACCGAAGAAGAGACCGAACAATTCGGTGAGCTTCTCAAGGATCTTGCCCGCAACGATGGCCTTGGAATCTGTCTCGTTGAGCACGACATGGCGCTTGTCATGAAGGTGTGCGAAACGATCCACGTTCTCGATTTCGGCACAATCATTTCGAGCGGCACCGCGGAATATGTTCGCAACGATCCGACCGTTATCGACGCCTACCTTGGTTCCCCGGAGAGTGTCGGATGAGCGAAACCAACTACCACGAAGATCACGGCGCACTTGCTGATGCCCCATTGATCGAACTCGTCGACGTGCGGGCTGCGTACGGCACGATTGAGGTGCTTCACGGCATCAGCCTTTCTGTTCCTCAGGGTTCAGTTGTCGCGTTGCTTGGCCCTAACGGTGCCGGAAAGTCCACCATCCTCAAGGTGGTGTCTGGTCTCTTGCAGCCCACCGCTGGCGAGGTTCGCTTGGCTGGTCGTGTTGTCAATGGCGCACCAGCCGATGAACTCGCTCGTCTGGGCCTCTGCACCATTCCTGAAGGTCGCGGAGTGTTCCCGAACCTCACCGTTCGCGAGAACCTCTGGATGGCAACCATGGCGGGCGTTCCGCTCGCTGATGTCGAAGAAATCGCGTACGCCCGTTTCCCGCGTTTGGGAGAACGGCGCAAGCAGCTCGCCGGCACCATGTCCGGTGGCGAACAGCAAATGTTGTCGATGGCGCGGGCGTTGTCCGTGAATCCATCGGTACTGCTCCTCGACGAACTGTCGATGGGTCTGGCTCCGCTTGTCGTAGCCAATCTCTACGAGATCGTGGCTCAGGTCTCGCAAGAGGGAGTTTCGATCCTGGTGTCTGAGCAATTTGCTCGGACCGTCTTGGGCATTGCCCAATACGCAGCGATCGTGCTCCACGGGACTATCACCCGAGTTGGTACTCCCGCTGAGCTTGAAGATGAATTGTCCGCTGCCTACCTGGGCTCGTGAGACCGGAGAAAAATGGAAACCACTGGCGATCGCATCGAGCAGTTCAAGTCCGATGTGACTGATATGAATCTCAAGACTGGTAGCCCCAGCCGCGACAAGACATTCCAAGCCCTCGGGTTTGTCATGATGCTCGTCGGCGTGATCGGCGCCTTCGTCGTCTACGTGTCGTCGAACAACATGGCAAGTCAGCTCGACGTCACGTCACAGGTGGCGTTCGCTGTCGCATTCCTTGCCCTCACGGTCTTTGGTGCTGCGATCTTCCTGCGTTATGCGCTGGCCAACTTCCTTCGCATGTGGCTGCTTCGTCAGCTCTATGAAGGTCAAGCCAATACAGACCGCATCGTCGACGCCGTCTCCAAGCGCTGATGAGCACGATCGTCATCACCGGTGCCGGTTCCGGCATTGGTGCTGCGACGGCTGCACGACTCCGAGCCGACGGCCACACCGTCATCGGGGTCGATCTGCGCGGTGCGGAGATCGAAGCCGATCTCAGTAAGGCCGAAGAACGCCAGGCGGCAATCAAGGCCGTCGGTGAAGCATGCGGGGGAGTCCTTGACGGGCTCGTCACCTGTGCAGGCATCTCCGGACTTCCGGGTCGCCCGGCATCGCTGCTCGCATCGGTGAACTACTTCGGCACGATCGAGATCATGGAAGGCCTTCGCTCAATGCTGGCGAAGGGCACAAATCCTTCGGCTGTTGCGATCAGCTCAAACTCCACCACGACCGCACCGGGATATCCGCTGGGTCTCACCGAAGCGTGTTTGGCGGGCGACGAAGCCGCAGCTCGCATCGAAGCCGATAAGGGCGACTCGATCATGGCCTATGCGGCCACGAAGTTGGCAGTGGCCCGTTGGGTCCGTCACTCGGCCATCACCGACGAATGGGCCGGCGCTGGCATCCGCCTCAACGCAATTGCTCCGGGCATGATCGCCACGCCAATGATCGAAGAAGGCGCGACCGATCCGAACCTCAAGGTTCAGCTCGACATGTTCAAAGACACGATCGCTCTTGGTCGTGCAGGTAAGCCCGAAGAAGTTGCCGCATTCTTGGCATTTCTTCTTTCACCCGAAGCTGGGTTCTTCTGTGGTTCGGTGCTGTTTATTGATGGCGGCACCGACGCCCGATTCCGCGCCGACGATTTCCCGGCGCGTTGGGAGATCCCAGGTATGTGAACTGTCGGTTGTCGGACGCGCTGCGCGTTCGACAACCGAGATGTTCTTACATTCCCGTAAAGACCTGACGCATGTTTGCCAGCCACGCGTTGACATCGGCATTGCGTTTGGCTGAAGTTTGCGCTTCGCGTTCGCCGGTGTAGGTAACAAACGTCTCGGTATCGAGCGATGCCAGAAGCGAGATCGCAACTTCTTCAGAGGTTGCTGTTGTTGCTGGATCGCTCGGGAACGGGGCGTTGTTGCCGGGCTTGTCAGTGGAAAACTCACTGGCGGTTGTGCCCGGAACAAACAAGTGGGCGCGCACATTGGTCTTACCGAGTTCGACGTACAAGCCCTCGGTGAAGAACTCGAGAGCCGCCTTACTGGCCGAGTATGCGCTCACGCCAAATGCCGCCATGTGTACGCCCATCGACGACACGTTGACTATGTCGCCGCTGTCTCGATCGAGCATGTGGGGAAGCAAGGCCAGTGTGAGGCGAACCGGCGAGAAGTAGTTGATGGACATAACGCCTTCAACATCCTCAGATGTCATCTGATCAGTGCGCTTGCGCTTGGGGACGCCAGCGTTATTGATCAGGACATCGACGCGACCGTCGAGTGACGCAATGAGTTGCGAAGCAAGCCCATCGATGGCATCGAGATCAGCAAGATCGGCGACAACCATCGTCGATTCCGGAGAGGACTGTTGGCAGCGTTCAAGCACATCGGCCAAACGGTCGGCGCGCCGAGCAACGATCGCGACCCGGGCGCCCCGATTGGCAGCTTCGATCGCAAGGGCCTCGCCAATTCCCGAAGATGCTCCGGTGATGACGATGTTCTTGCCAGTGAGATCGCTCACTTACTTGTTCCCGTGACGCTTTTCGAAGGCATCGCGGATGCCGTCACGCCAGCTGACCTTGCATGGTCCCGTGAGGGCCGCGCGCTTGGTGTTGTCAGTGACCGAGCCCCGGAGTGTCCCTTCAACAGGAACGGAATTCACAACGGGGTCGATTCCTGCGAGTTCGCCGATATACGCGCACCATTCCTGAACGCTTGCAGGCTCGTCGCCAGCCCAGTTCACGATGGTCGCTTCAGTTGCCGACGCGCCGTCGAGTAGTGCTTCTGTCTGTGCGGTGATGTCGTCGGTGTGAATCGGCATGTACATGCACGGATCCCAGCGAGTGGTCACGGGGTTGCCGGCCATAAGCGCGTCCATCTGCATGATGGGAAGTCCGCCGGTGCCGTCGGGGCCGTACGACGCGTTCATTCGAGCGATAGTGACAGGAAGATCGAACAGTCGCGCACAGGTGCGAGCAACTGCTTCCTGGGAAATCTTCGACATGGAGTAACTCGGCGCGTGGGCGGCATTGACGTCGCCCAATGCGTCAGTTTCTTTGAAGACGTGCCACGGATCGCCATCGGTCGGCGGTTT
>CAEZVV010000043.1_pt1 | contig 11449 bp, 9 predicted proteins | sample 7264831 | NCBI WGS metagenome assembly CAEZVV01 (sample SAMEA6813865, study PRJEB35770) | uncultured Microthrixaceae bacterium | biome: Freshwater; feature: Freshwater reservoir; material: water | place: Czech Republic | collected 2017-07-26 | depth 0.5m m | reverse complement strand
GGCTGGCTCGTGTGGGCACTGTGGACGGCCCTTGCGCTCACCGACGGTGTTGACGGCTGGATTGCTCGACGTCATGGCACAACCCGAAGCGGGGCATTTCTTGATCCCCTTGCCGACAAGGTCCTTGTGCTCGGCGCGCTCTTTTCGCTCGTCGCTGTCGATCGCTTCCCGGTGTGGCCTGTCGCAACAATCGCCGTACGAGAGGTCTTCATCAGTCTCTATCGCATGTGGTGGGGTCGTCGTGGTTTGGCGATGCCTGCTCGTAAATCAGCGAAGCTCAAGACGCTCGTTCAATCGTTGGCGGTGGGCGCGGTGCTCCTCCCACTCACGACCGATTACCTCTGGCTGGGCGATGGACTGCTCTACCTCGCGACATTCCTCGCTGTCTTCAGCGCGTTTCAGTACGTGTGGGACGGAAGCCGTGCTGCCACCACGATGGAGACGCAGGTCAGCGATCCAACCTGAGTCGTTCTACGATCAGGCCCCATGGCCGGTTCATCAACGACAGAGTCCCACGAGTCGCATAAGCCGCCAGTCGGATTCCTTGAGCTTTTCTTTGACCTCGTTTTTGTTGCCTCGACAATGATTCTTTCCAACGAGTTTTCCCAGGATCCATCATGGGTACTCGCCGCACAATGCTCCTTGATGTTTGCGCTGCTCTGGCTGTTGTGGTTCCACATGACGGTGCTGATGAATGTTGAGCGTCAAGATGACCTCGGTCAGCGAGGGATCGTCTTTGCATTGATGTTTGTCATCTTTGTAACAACGCTCATCTTTGTCCGACGCGATTCCTCGGCTGACCTCGTTGGATTGGGGTATCTCCTCGCTGTTCTTATCGTTGCCTTCGCCCACCAACGTGCAACGAAGATGCCTGATCCAATCGGAGCCTGGGCTCGATCGCGACGCAACCGGCTTCTCGCTGCTGGTGTGGTGATGTCAGTCGGAGTTCTCACTCCTGACGGGCCCGATGCATTCCTCTACGGACTTGCCTTCTTATTGCTGGTCGTGCCGACCTCGCTCTCAGGTCAAGCAGGTCGACCGGTACCTGCAATTGATGCCCATCATCTTTCTGAGCGCGCTGCACTCCTCACGCTGATTGTTATGGGTGAGTCATTGGTAAAGGCTGCACTTGTGATCAGTTCCGGCTCAATCGTGTTCTTCGATGGAGTCGCACTAGTCGTGATGTTTGTGATCCTTTTTGGTCTGTACTCGACCTATTTCGACGATGTGCCGGAAGCAGGCATTCAGCCCGGAGCGTTGGCGGGCGAACTTTGGTTACTTGCACACCTCATCTTGCAGCTATCGATCGTTGCGCTTGCCGTTGGCATTTCAAAGTTTCTCCAAGTGGGCGATGCCGGAATTCCTTCGAAGGCCGTTGTGATTCTGATGGTTGCGTACGTCGGAATTTTTGCTGGGCTCGCGTTCATCAGTTTGAACGACCGACGCGTGCCCAGTTCCACAACCGTTGGCGTGCATGTCGGTACTGCGGTACTCGCCGGCGTGGCCGGCTGGTTGACATTGGGGATCAATTGGTTAGTTCCGAGCGCCTATCTCCTTTTCCTTGCGGGGCTTTCTGTCGCTAACGCGTTGCTCTCGTGGCGGGTCCGTCTCACAACCACCGTGCCGCATGAGAGCGATGAAACATCCCCGGCGTTCAACCAGCCGACATCACCAACAAATGCCCTGGAGGGCTCGTCATGAATTGCGAAGTTGTTGCTGTAGGTACGGAACTTCTGCTCGGTCAGATCGTCGATACCAATTCTTCGTGGATCGGCGAACAACTCGCACTTGCCGGAATCGATTGTTTCTTGCAGGTGAAGGTTGGCGACAACTGGGATCGCATTCGTGATGCTCTGCAGATCGCGCTTGATCGCAGCGATGCAGTGATTGTGTGTGGCGGACTCGGACCAACGCAGGATGACATCACTCGTGATGTCATTGCCGAGGTTATGGGTGTGGAACTCGTAGAAGACCCTGAGGTGATCGAACGACTCCATGAGATCTTCGGCTCTCGTGGCCGAAACATGCCGATGAATAATCTTCGGCAGGCTCAGGTGCCACAAGGTGCAAGCCGCATTGCACAAATGCCAGGCACTGCTCCCGGTCTCATGTGTCCGATCGGCGACAAAGTCATCTTTGCGGTGCCCGGCGTGCCCTACGAGATGAAAGAAATGATCGAGGGCACCGTCATTCCAGAACTTCGCCGCCGCGCCGGCGACACCGGTGTTATCCGAAGTCGCACGATTCGCACGTGGGGTCACAGCGAGTCCGGCATTGCAGAAATGTTGGCTGATCGTCTCGATGAACTTGATCGAACAGGTACCGCGACGATCGCATTTCTTGCGAGCGGCATTGAAGGACTGAAGGTTCGCGTCACAGCAAAAGCCGACACCGCAGAACTCGCCGATGCAGTTGTTGCTTCAGAGGTGGACGAGGTTGCGAAGATCCTCGCCGATTACGTCTTCACGACTGAAGATCAGACGATGGAAGAAGTTGTACTCAACCTTCTTCGCGAACGCGGACTCACGCTTGGACTGGCGGAATCGCTCACGGGTGGGTTGATTGCCAGCCGTTTGGTTTCGATTCCTGGCGCGAGCGATGTCCTTCAAGGTTCCGTTGTGAGTTACGCGAGCTCCGTGAAGTTCGACGTTCTCGGCGTGCCTGTTGGCCCGGTTGTTAGTGACGATGCGGTGCGCGCAATGAGCGAAGGCGCATGTCGTGTTCTCAATGCCGACGTTGGCATTGCGGTAACTGGCGTTGCCGGACCTGATGAGCAAGAAGGCATTCCGGTTGGAACTGTCTTTATGGCAACGACGCTTGATGGTGTTACCGAAACATCAATGGCGAAGTTTCCATTCAATCGCGAGCAGTCACGACAGTTCACCGTAATTACGGTGCTTGATCATTTGCGTCGACGACTTCTTGCGCGCTGACGCGCCTACGTCGTTACTGCGCAGTTTTGAGATCGAGTGACGCAGAGTTCATGCAGTAACGGAGTCCGGTTGGGCCGGGGCCATCGTTAAAGACGTGACCTAAGTGAGCACCGCACGACGCGCACAGCGCTTCGGTGCGGATCATTCCGTGTGAACTGTCGACCTTTGTTGCGACAGCGTCGTTTGTCATCGGGTCGAAGAAGCTTGGCCACCCGGTGCCGGAATCGAATTTGGTATCGGAACTGAACAGTTGCGCGTCGCACACGATGCAGTGGTAGGTGCCATCGTCGTGGCAGTCCCAGTACTTGCCGGTGAAGGCACGCTCGGTGGCGCTGCACTGGGTGACCTGGAACTGCTCGGCGCTGAGACGCTGACGCAGGGCCTCTTCTCGTTGGGCGGGATCGGAGGGCAAGGACTCGGTCATCGGAGGGCACCTTTCGCCTGAGCGGGACTGTTCGGCGGCTGGAGCCTATCGGCAGGGGTCCGAGAAGGGCTTGTGGGGGAGCCCAACGGGGGACTGGGATCGAGGGTCATTGACTGAACAGGTGTTCGAAGTTACAGTCTTGTCGTTCGAACACCGGGGGCCTGTCACACCCCCTCCGTAGGTTGCGATCCATCTCCACCGGGGCCTCGGCGCCAGTGGAGCCACCAAAGCTCCCGCTCAGGTGGACAGATCACCCATACGAGTCCCGGGCAGACCGGGGCCTCACACCCAGGAGAAGTAGACGATGGCAAAGGAATCGAACCGCCCGACGTTCCCACAAGAACGCGACAAGGCACTCGACATGGCACTCGGCCAGATCGAGAAGCAGTTTGGTAAGGGCTCGGTCATGAAGATGGGCGAGAAGGGCACCATGAAGATCGAGACGATCCCCACCGGTGCTCTGGCCCTCGACTTGGCACTCGGCGTTGGCGGTCTGCCTCGCGGTCGCGTTGTCGAGATCTACGGCCCAGAATCTTCGGGTAAGTCCACCCTGGCCATGCACGTTGTTGCCGAAGCGCAGCGCAACGGTGGCATCTGCGCCTATGTCGATGCCGAACACGCCATGGACCCGGTCTACGCATCGGCCATCGGTGTCGACACCGACCAGCTGCTCATCTCACAGCCCGATACGGGCGAACAGGCACTCGAGATCGTCGACATGCTCGTGCGCTCCGGTGCTCTCGACGTCATCGTGATCGACTCGGTTGCTGCGCTTACGCCTCGTGCGGAAATCGAAGGCGAGATGGGCGACAGCCACGTTGGTTTGCAGGCTCGTCTTATGAGCCAGGCATTGCGCAAGCTCACGGCCAACCTCAACAAGTCCAACACCGTCTGCATCTTCATCAACCAGCTGCGCGAGAAGATCGGCGTCATGTTCGGCTCTCCCGAAACCACCCCCGGTGGTCGGGCGCTGAAGTTCTACTCCTCAGTGCGTCTCGACATTCGCCGCATCGAGTCCATCAAGGACGGTGTCGAGGTTGTGGGTAACCGCACTCGCGTCAAGGTCGTGAAGAACAAGGTGGCCCCGCCGTTCAAGCAGGCCGAATTCGACATCATGTACGGCAAGGGTGTGAGCCGCGAAGGTTCGACCATCGATATTGGTGTCGATCTGGGCTTCGTCAAGAAGTCGGGTGCTTGGTACACCTACGAGGGTGAACAGCTCGGTCAGGGACGTGAAAACGCCAAGACCTATCTGCTCGAGAACCCCGAGGTCATGGTGGAAATCACCGAGCGCATCCTCACCAGCGTGGGCATCGGCGAAAACGTCGAGGTCCCCGAGGATGCTGAGGATGTCATGAACGCCGAGCACGACGTTCCGATTTCGCTCGACGACTGAGTTCCTGCAGTTCCTGCCATCCCGAATGGTCCCGAGGCGCCCTTGGCCCTCGGGACCATTCGCGTTTCGACCGGCGATTGTGTCGCTCAGTTCGCAGTGACCTTCAGGTCAAACCACGGAACTGCGTCTGGGGCAATTGCGTGAATGAACGCATCGCCCTCCACCTCGCTCAAAGCGGGAGGAGTCAACGTGGCGAGTCGCTGGGTTCCTCCGCTCGGAGCCCCAGTTTGGGGAAGTCGCCCAATCGGTAGGTACGCAGCGACCGAGGTGTCATCTGCGCCGGCAAAGATTCGCACCTCGGCAGCCGAACGATTGAGCGCGATCGGCAGCTCAGTGCATCCAGTGAGAGTCGTTGTGGCAAGGGTGAGGTCGATCTTGACTGTTGCGGCTGAATCACCGCAGCGGAAGAGTTCGTTGTCAATGAGGACGCGGTCAATATTTTTGGCCGACGCTTCAATGTTCAGCACTGAGCCCGAAACGACAGTGAGCGGTTCTATGAACGGACCCGAATGCGGTGACGATGGATCTTGAGAGGCGCCGTCGCCTGAGATCTCGAATCGGTAGAAACGCCGATTCGGGAATCGCTCGACAAGTTCAAGCGAGCGGGGACCGAGGTCAACGGCGTAGAGAACGTCCGCATCAAGACTGGGAGGATTCGCGAACGCTCCCCAAGGGTGGAGGATGTAGGGCCCGTCCTTGCCTACCGGGATGAGCACGACCGCTGGTTCCTGAACGGTCGACTCGACAAGTTCGACTTCCGCGGCGATTGCATCGCGGGCCGCAAGGTTGACATTGACCTTGTCGGGAATCTCTATGGCCATTCCGACCGCCATGGCGGCGATCACGCCGGGAAGCAGCACACGACGACGGCTGGCCAGGTCGACGAGGGCAACTCCGAGAAGCACCATCGTGGGGAGGAGGAGCGAAAGGTAATAGTGCGGGCCATAGAAGTTGCGGCCGCCGATGATGAGGTAATTGCCGTAATAGAAGAAGTAGGCGAACGGCGTGAGGCACAACTGGACGACGACAAGCCAGAAGACCGAACGGGAAAGCGTCCAGAGGCGTGAGGCCCCCCAAAGTGCGACCGGAACTGAAACGATGCCTCCGACGATCCAGTGAGGGAAAGCACGGAGATTCACCCGTAACGCAAGCCAGGCCTCAGACACTCCAACGTTGACGAACTGTGAATGTTCGGCAATTGCACGGGGCCCGAAGCCGAACGAGTCGTTGCCACCGATCGTCCACAGAGCGAACGTAAATGGATCGCCGGTCGTGAACGAGTTGTAAACCAGCGCCACGACGAGCAGTGGTGTGCTCGCGACATACACCCACATCATCGACCGAATCGCGATTCGAACGTTTGCTGAACGCAGAAGTGTCCACGCAAAGATCACGCCGCCAAGGATGATCCCCTCGAGAGGTCGGGTGCAGAGCAGCGCACCTTCGAAAAGTCCAGCGCCAATAAACCACGGCCGGAATGGCTGACCCTCTGTCTGCCGATCAAGCCCGCGTGTGAGAACAGCTAGTGACGCGGCAGCGAGCGATACGGCTAGCACATACGAGACGAACATTGCGCTTTGCACCATCACGAGTGGACTCAGGACGAAGCATGCAGCGGCAACTACTGCTATTCGGAGATCGCGCAAAAGAGCGTTGGCCAATGCGTACACAGCAACAACTGCAGCGGCAGCTATTGCAGCCAATGCGAGGCGCATCGTTCCGAACAGAGCTTCGCTCAACGCCATCAGCGCCGGAAGTGTCGGCTGTTGCACCAGTACGAGGCGGTCCTCGCCAACCCGGCCCGACATCCAAGGGCGGAATGCATCTCCATGTGCGGAATCGGAGAGCGTGACATCGCCCTGGCCAAACATCTGAGCCTCGAGGACGTACACGGCCTCGTCATTGTTAAGTGAGAGATTCTGAAAGAAGAGGTGCCCAACGGAAAGCGAAACGCAAAATGCTGCTGTGGCTAGCAGCCCAACAATCAATAGCGCCGCCCTTTTTTGCACCTCAGAAGTGTATGGGGGCGGCTTGAGAGATATCGGTCATGGCGCTGGTAGATTCGGCTCGTGACTTCGTCTTCGTCGCAGGAAACTGCTCCCCGCAGCTATGCCATCCGCACCTATGGGTGTCAGATGAACGAGCACGATTCCGAACGCATCGCCGGGCTCCTCGAGGCCGATGGCCTGGTGCTGGCTGAGTCTGATGAAACCGCCGATGTGATGGTGTTCAACACCTGTTGCATTCGTGAGAACGCCGATAACAAGTTCTACGGACACCTCGGCCGATTCAAGAACATCAAAGAAGAACGCCCCGACATGGAAATCATCGTGAGCGGGTGCTTGGCGCAGAAAGATCGAGACGCCATCGCCGCTCGTGCCGGACACGTCGATGTTGTTGTTGGCACTCACAACGTGCACCGAGCAGTCGAGTTGTTGCATGAATCACGGCAGTCCGGACCCATCACCGAAATCTGGGATGAAGCGCTTGATGACGCCGCGACATTCCCCTCGGCGCTCGCAGTGCGACGTGAAGTCGATTGGTCGGCATGGGTGACGATCCAAGTCGGTTGTGATAACACCTGTGCCTACTGCATCGTTCCTGCAGTTCGCGGTCGTGAGATCAGCCGCCCATTCGGCGAGTTACTCACCGAGGTTGAGCGCCTGGCAGGTGATGGCGTTCGGGAAATCACTTTGCTCGGACAGAACGTGAACTCCTACGGCCGTGATCTCACCAGCGCACGCCGGGCACTTGACCCGTCTGCAGACGATGCCGCTGTTGTCGGCACTCAATGGCTCGGCGATCGCCGTGCCCGACCGCTCTTTGCTGATCTCCTTACTGCGGTCAGCAATATCGACGGCATTGATCGCGTTCGATTCACGAGCCCTCATCCCAAAGACCTTCGTGAAGACACGATCGCAGCGATGGCATCGAACCCGTCGGTGTGCTCGCACCTTCATTTCCCATTGCAGTCCGGCAGCGATCGGGTGCTCGCCCTGATGCATCGCGGCTACACCGCTGAGCGTTACCTCGAAAAACTCGTAGCGGCCCGCGCCGGAATTCCCGATCTTGCGGTCACGACCGACATCATCGTGGGTTACCCCGGCGAAACCGAAGAGGATTTCGAACGCACACTCGAAGTTGCTGCTGCCGCGGAATACGACTCCGCGTACACCTTCATCTTCTCTCCCCGTGAAGGGACAGAAGCGGCCGACATGGTCGATCAGTTCTGCGACCCCATCGAAGTCGGCGATCGCTTTGAGCGATTGCGCGTCGTGGTCGAACGTTCTGCGCTTGCGAAGCACATGGCTCGAATCGGCCGCACCGAAGAGATGATCGTGGAAGGACCGTCGAAGCGAGACCCCGAGGTCTTCACCGGCCGAACTGCGCAAAATAAGTTGGTGCACTTCACGAGCGACCGCCCATTGCGTTCTGGAACCTTGGCAACTGCGTTGATTACTGAAGCGTCGACGCACTTTCTGCGTGGCGAATTGGTTGACGTCCTTTCGGTGTCGCGACATCGCACTCGTTTCGCAGTTACTGCAGGGTGAGTTCATCGCCACGGTTTCGTCCTAGCGGTCGACACCTCGCGCTTGTAGGTCCGACTGCTTCTGGGAAGTCCTCGTTGGCGATGGCGTTGGCGCGTAGCCGCAGTGACATTGAACTCGTCACGGTGGATTCAATGCAGGTCTACCGAGGGATGAACATCGGTACGGCCAAGCCTTCGGCGGCCGAACAATCCGAAATCGTTCATCACCTTCTCGATTTGTGCGATCCCGATGACGATTACACCGTCGCTCGGTTTCAGCGTGACTGTTTCGCAGTTCTGGCCGACATTGAAGAACGCGGGAAGCGGGCCGTGCTGGTTGGTGGAACCGGGCTTTACCTCCAGGCGATCACCGACGATCTTGAAATCCCGGCGCGATTTCCCGAGGTGCGTGCCGAACTCGAACTCGAACCCGATACGGCGGTGCTGTTTGCTCGACTCGAGGGCCAGGACCCACTGGCGGCATCGCGTATGGAACCGACCAATCGTCGACGCGTCGTGAGAGCGCTCGAAGTCACGGTCGGAAGCGGTCGTCCGTTCTCGTCATTTGGACCTGGCCTCGAGGAGTACCCACCGGCACCGTTCCCGGTCGTGGGGCTGGCGATGGAACGCGTGGTACTCGACCAGCGCATTGCGCAGCGCTACGAACAGCAGATGGCCGATGGGTTCTTGGCCGAGGTGCAGACTCTCGTGGACCGCCCGGCCGGTCTTGGTCGTACTGCTCGTCAAGCACTTGGATATGCCGAACTGCTTGACCACATCGAGAACGGAACACCACTTGATGACGCGCTCGAAACGGCAGTGACACGGACTCGTCGATTCGCCCGACGCCAGCAGCGATGGTTCGGCCGAGACCCCCGAATCAACTGGATCGAGACCGATGGTGAAGTTTCGGCAAATGCACTCGCCGAACTCGCCCGCGGGCTGATTGACTGAACCCACCATGAGACTCACCAAACACCACGGTCTGGGCAACGACTTCGTCATCGCTCTTGAGGAAGTCAACGGACCTCTTCATGGCGATGCCACCTTGGCTCGCGCTCTTTGCGACCGTCGTCGGGGTATTGGTGCCGACGGTTTCATCGTTGGGTCTCGCCCTTCCGGGGATGTGACTGGTCCTGGTGGCCGGCCAATCGATGTCGTGATGCATCTTTGGAATGCCGACGGCAGCCGTGCCGAAATGAGTGGCAACGGCATTCGCTGCCTTGGCCAAGCACTCGCAATGGCTCGTGATGATCACGAGGCCACCTACGCCGTCTTCACTGATGGTGGCTTTCGAGAACTTGTTGTGCATGACGATGCGGCCCACCGCCTTGCCACCGTCAGCGTCACGATGGGCCTTGTTGGCGAAGGCCCGGCAGTTCCTCCCTCTGTTTCGGAACGACTCGGTAGCGATCGACATGCGACTGCTGATCTAGGCAACCCGCACCTTGTCGTGCTCGTTTCCGATCTGTCATCGGTCGACCTCGTCGGTACGGGCGCATGGATCGAGTCACAGTTCGATGCCGGCATAAACGTCGAATTCATCGCAACAGGGACAGAGCCCGATTCACTTGATTTGCTCGTTTGGGAACGCGGTGCTGGCGTGACCGAAGCCTGCGGCACGGGCGCGACTGCCGCAGCAACCCTGGCCCATCAGTGGGGTCTCGTAGGACGTGAAGTGCGCGTGGTTATGCCTGGTGGTTCGGCTGAAGTCATCGTCGCGCCAAGCCCCGATGCCGAGCCGATCCTCATTGGGCCTTCGCAACACATCGCCACTATTGAGCTTCCGGATGCCTGAACCAACCTCGCCGATTGTTGGCGATCACCGCGGCGGCTTTGGCGCGTTCGCTGGTGAAAGTTCGGGGCTCATCGACCGCACGTTCCGTGAACGAATTGTTCTGGTTGGTGTGACCTTTCCCACCGAAGATGAATTCGATACGGAACGTCATCTCGATGAACTTGCGCTCCTTGTCGACACGGCTGGTGCCGACAGCATCGCCCGAGTGGTTCAGCGCCGACATGCTCCTGATCCCGCGACCTACTTAGGAAGCGGAAAGGTGGAGGAACTTCGTGAACTGTGTGTGTCGGTCGATGCCGACACCGTGGTGTTCGACAATGAACTTTCGCCTGCACAGCAACGAAACCTTGAAAAGTTGTTGGGTCGTTCCGCGATTGATCGCACTGCGGTCATTCTCGACATCTTCGGTCAGAACGCGCACAGCCTTGAAGGTAAGGCCCAGGTTGAATTGGCACAGATTCGCTATCGACTTCCGCGTCTGCGTGGAAAGGGCAATCAGCTTTCGCGTCAGGGTGGCGGAATCGGTGCTCGGCAGGGCGGTGGCGAAACGCAGCTCGAAGTGGATCGCCGGCGACTCCAGCGACGCATGCACAAACTCGAAGGCGACCTTCGTGAAATCTCTCGAGTGCGAGATACACAGGCAAAAGCCCGGCAACGTTCGCGTCTGCATCGGGTAGCGATCGTTGGCTACACCAATGCCGGGAAGTCAACGCTTCTGAACCACCTCACCGATGCAGGTGTGCTCGTTGAAGATCGTTTGTTTGCAACGCTTGATGCAACGACTCGTCGGTTGCAATTGCCCGGTGGCGAATCGGTCTTGCTCACTGACACCGTTGGATTCATCACCAAGCTTCCGACGCAACTCGTTGAAGCGTTCAAGTCCACACTCGAAGTTGTTGTCGACGCAGATCTCTTGGTTCACGTTGTTGATGGCTCCGCTGCCGACCCGGAATCCAACATCGAAGCTGTCGACCGAGTGCTGAACGAGATTGGCGCTGCGGACGTCCCTCAAATGCTTGTGGTGAACAAGATCGATATCGATCCAGATGGGGCCAAGGAACTCCTTGAAGACCATCCCGGTTGCGTCGCTCTGTCGGCGAAAACGGGCGAGGGCGTGGCGGACATGCTGCGTGCTTTGGCTGATCGGTTGCGTGGACTTTCGAACATCACCGAACTTTTGGTGCCGTTTGATCGAGGCGATCTCCTTGCCGCACTGCATCGAGAAGGTGAAGTCCTCGTTGAGACTGCGACCGACGACGGAATGCTGGTTCGGGCCCGCCTCGACGAGGTTTCGGTCAGCCGTCTCCACGAGTACGTCGTGAGCGGTCAGACTCTGCGCTCATGACTGCAGGATTCACGCCGCCTCCCT
>CAEZVV010000040.1_pt1 | contig 12071 bp, 10 predicted proteins | sample 7264831 | NCBI WGS metagenome assembly CAEZVV01 (sample SAMEA6813865, study PRJEB35770) | uncultured Microthrixaceae bacterium | biome: Freshwater; feature: Freshwater reservoir; material: water | place: Czech Republic | collected 2017-07-26 | depth 0.5m m | reverse complement strand
GCGTTGCCACTTGTTGCGGTGCGTGAACAGTTGCGAGCAGCAATCGATCTCATCGTGCATGTGGCTCGAATGCCCGATGGATCTCGGCGCGTCGTGGCGGTCGCCGAGCCCGTGGCTGAAACGGAATCTGCTGCTGCTATGCGAGTGAACGAATTAACCGATCCAGAAGGGCGGCTTGTTGGCTTGCCCAAAAGGCCTCGACGAGCAGTTCATGTCAGCGCTCCATCAGAGGACTGGATCGAATCATGAATCTCAAACTGCTTTCCATCATTGCGCTGACAATTCTCTCTGTCACTGCAACGGTTGCTGCGATCACGACAACTCCAGAAATGATGGCGGCTCGTCGAGTGCACCAGCGGTTTGCTGCGGAATCTTTCGCAGCGCGCGACTCACTCATTCTTCGGGGAGCTCGCGCTGCTTTTGCGCAGTTGATTTCGGCTCGCCCGCTGCATCCCGCCCACAAACTCATTGAGCGAAGAACTCGTCGTCTTCTCGACCTGCGCATACCAGGTGCTCTTGATCGGGTTGTTCGACAACTTCGATCTGGTGCGACTCTTCCATTGGCGCTACGCAGCGTGGGCGAAGACGATCCGGTCTTTGCTCGCATTTCGGCAGAGTTGCGTCAAGGGCGTTCACTGACCGACACGGTCGAAGACTGGCGCCAGGAAGACGAGTTGCCGAACCGCCAACTGACGGCGACTGCGCTCAATCTGGCATCTCAAACCGGCGGTGCTTCGGCACGGGTGCTCGATGGTGTTGCTGCATCACTGCGCGAGCGGGTGGCATTGGAGCGCGAGGTTGCGGCGCTTTCTTCACAGGCTCGGGCCTCGGCGGTAGTGCTCGTCGTTGCCCCCGTGGTCTTTGCTGCTGCAGCGTCGATGGTCGACGGTCGGATCCTCAACCTTCTTCTCGGTGAACCAATCGGATGGGCCTGCCTCGGACTGGGCCTCGGTCTCGATGCGCTTGGTGCGGTCTGGATGACTCGGCTTATCGGGCGGCATCGATGATCGGCGTGGGCCCCGTTGTCGGGTCAGCTCTCGCAATCGGAGCATTCCTCGTGCCCGTCGCGCGTCATCGTTCCCAACAGTTATCGATCCAGAGCGCGCGTCGCCAAGGTGTCCCTGAGTTGGTTGATCTCTTTCGACTCGCCGCCGGTGCGGGACGTTCGGTGCATCAGGTCGTCGACGTTGTTGAACCGCATGCCCCCGAAGTCTTCGCGTCAACGCTCACCGAAGTTCGTCGCCGGGTCGCACTTGGTCAACGTTTCGGCGACGCGCTTGATGCATTCGATGAGTTGGGAGAGCCAGTACGTCCGCTTGTGGCGTCATTGCGTGCGGCAGCGTTCGACGGGGTGGCACTGGGGCCGGCACTCGAACGAGTCGCAGCCGATGCCCGCTTGCAACGCCGGCGTTGGGCCGAAATCAACGCCCGAAAACTCCCAGTGCAACTTCTCTTTCCACTTGTTCTCTGCATTCTCCCAGCGTTTGGGCTGTTAGCGATCGTCCCTTTAGTGATGACCTCGCTCAGTTCTCTTCACTGGTAGCGGCCTGACTTCCCCCTTCCACTTCACGAGATCGAAGGAGTTTGTATGAACAGTTTCATCAGTCGTTTACCAGTTGCCATCAATGACCTTGCTGACAGCAGCCCCGAACAGATCACCGCATCAAGTAGTGAACGATTGCGCACCGAACGCGGTCAGACCACTGCGGAGTACGCGCTTGTTTTGCTTGGTGCAGCAGGAATTGCGCTTTTGCTTCTTGGCTGGGCCACACAATCGGGAGCAATCGGCACACTGTTCGATGCAGTGCTTGGCGGCGTTGTCGGCAAGGTGAAGTGATGACGACGAGGCGGGGGGATCAGGGACAATCCACCGTGGAGTTTGCGTTGGTCCTCCCCCTCGTTGTTTTGGTAGTGCTGTTCATCGTGCAAGCGGGACTGGTTGTTCGCGATCAACTTCTTGTTTCGCATGCAGCGCGCGAAGCAGCACGGGCTGCGGCGGTGAGCGACAACGATCGTCCGAGCGCCGCGACTATGGCCGCACGGCAGGCGGGAAACCTCGACGCCGAACGCGTTTCGGCCACCACCACGATGGTCGACGGGGACGCATCGGTTCGAGTGCTGATTTCGTATCGCAGCATCACTGGCATCCCGATCATCGGTTCGCTTGTTCCCGACATCGATCTCGAATCCACGGTTGTGATGCGGGTGGAGTCAGACAGAAAGCATCGCTCGTAGCAACTCGATCGCAGCGGCCTTGTCGAGAGGTTCATTGCCGTTCCCGCATTTGGGTGACTGGATGCACGAAGGGCAGCCGGACTCGCATTCACAGGACTTGATGACCTCGAGCGTGGCATGGAGGTGACGGTCGGCAGCAGCAAAGCCAAGTTCCGCCATGCCAGCTCCACCGGGATAGGCATCGTGAATCACGATTGTTGCTGCGCCGGTTTCGGTGAGATACGGAGTGGAAACACCGCCGACATCCCAACGATCGCAGATCGCAAACAACGGCAAGATTCCGATTCCTGCATGTTCCGCGGCATGGAGCGCGCCGGGAAGTTGGTCGTGGCCCACACCTGCAGCGCTCGTGATGTGATCCTCGATGATGTACCAAAACGCACGAGTCACCAGTTTTGATGACGGTAAGTCGAGTTCGTGCATTCCAAGTTGCTCGCGCGTGAACGTGTCGAACCGGCGGTAGCCGATGACGGTGGTTTCCACTTCGACGGTGCCAAGACACACAGTGGCGTTGCCGATTTCACGTTCCTCATCAGTTTGAAGAATGCGGATATCGGTGACTGCCCGGGGCTGGGTGTATTCACCGCCATCGTGCGGCTCAACAATTGCGACGTGATCATCGAGATCGAGTTCGCTCACGCGCCAGGCGGTGCCTTGATGCAAGTAAATGGAACCGGGGTGTACGAGGCGAAATGCGCGTGCACCATCGACGGTGCCGATCAATGAACCATCGGCGGTGGCGATGCGGAATTCATTGGCGTTTGCACTGCGCAGTCCAATGCCATTCGCTGGCCGTCCACGTCCGCTCCAAACGGCGCCCAGCCTGGCGCGCGCAGTCGGCATGCGGATTTTGAGGAGGTCGTCCTGCACGAGTTCGCGAATCGCGTCATCGAGAACATCGGGCCACCACGCTTCGTCGGCGTCGGTGAGCGGAAGTTCGAACGCCGCGCACGCCAAGTGCGGATAGAGGACATAGGGATTGTTCGTATTGACAACTGCGGGTTCGGGAGAACGTTGAAAGAGTTCGGTGGGGTTGTGCACGAACCACTGGTCGAGTTGGTCATCTCCAGCAACGAGAACGGCCAAGGACTGTTGTGACTCGCGGCCTGCCCGGCCGGCCTGTTGCCACATCGAAGCGATGGTCCCGGGGAAGCCATTGAGAATGCACGCATCGAGACCGCCAACATCGATGCCGAGTTCAAGCGCAGTTGTTGCGACAACACCGCGGAGCGTTCCATCGAAGAGTTCTTTTTCAATCTCCCGACGTTCTGACGTGAGATAGCCGCCTCGGTACGAACGAACCGTTGGCGCGAGGCGCCTCATGAGTCGCCGTTGAACATCGGCCGTAACGAGTTCTGTTCCTTTGCGGCTGCGGCAGAACGCAATCGTGCGGTGATCGTCTTTGATGAGAGCGCTCATGAGTTCCGCGGTGTCGCGAGATGAGGACACCGACTTCGGCTCCTCTTCGGAGCCGTCATTGATGCCGTCCGGGTCCCACAGAACGAACAAACGCTCGCCGCGAGGTGAACCGTCTTCGACGACGGCGTCGACGGGAAGACCGCAGAGTGTCGACGCGAGTGCTGACGGATCACCGATGGTCGCAGAAGTGAAGATGAACACTGGATCAGAGCCGTAGTGCGCACAGATGCGTCGCAGCCGTCGCAGCACTTGGGCGACATTGCTGCCGAACATTCCGCGCAACATGTGCAACTCGTCGACGACGACGTACCGAAGGCGCTTGAAGTAGGTGCCCCAATTGGCATGCATCGGCAGCATGCTCACATGCAGCATTTCGGGATTGGTGAGCAGAACGTTGGCGTTGGCGCGAGTCCACTTGCGTTCTTCGGGTGAGGAATCACCGTCATGAGTTGCAGCAATAAGGTCCGGAACATTGAGTGCTGTGAGCGATCGGAGTTGATCCTGGGCGAGCGCCTTTGTGGGGAAGAGCAGAAGTGCTGTGGCCGGAAGTGGCCCTGCGGCTATGGCTTCAGCAATCGGTAGTTGAAAGCACAGCGACTTCCCCGATGCTGTGCCGGTGGCGATTGCGACGGAGCGCCCTGCTCTTGCATGGTCGATTGCTTCTACCTGATGCGACCACAGACCTTGTTCGGGGACGAGATCTCTGATGATTTCAGGGAGTGGTTCGGAAAGTGTTGAAAACCGCGCACTGCGTTCCGGGGAGCGTTCAATGTGCACGACCCTTGGATCGGTGCCAAGCGCGGTCACGTACGCATCGAGAGTTGGGGGAGTGCGCCGAGCCATTGCGCTGATCGTATGACCGGTGTCTGACTCTGCCACTCCTCTATCGACTTGCTCCGGCCTGATTTCTCGTGATTTGGCCGGTAGCCTCATCTTCTTCGGCGCATCTGTGTCGGCCACTCACCGAAATGGATTCTCGGGTGATTTTTGATCTCGCTGTAGCCGAACCGGTCGACGGAGTTGTCGTCATTTCGATCGTCGGCGAACTCGACATGTCGACAGCACCGCGGCTCCGGGAAGAACTCATCCGTGTTGCATCTGCGACCGACTCACCGCGGGTCGTTCTTGACCTCGCTGGCACCGATCTACTGGATCCGACCGGACTTGGCGTGATCTTCGATGGCGTGAAGCGCACTCGATCCCGAGGCGGGGACTTGGCATTGGCCCGAGCCGAAGCTCATGTGCTCCGAGATTTGGAACTCACCAGAGTGATTGAGATTCTCCCGGCGTTTGATTCAGTCTCCGAGGCGATCCAGTCCATCGCCCTCTAACGATCGAGATGTAATACACACGTCACATTTGGGAAACCGGTTGATGATGTCGCCGGAATAGACAGCGGGTATGGGAATGCCAGTGGCCGACAATGAACTGACCGAGAATCATCCATGGAGCCATACCTGGCTTGGGACAGATCGTTTCATGGCTCGCCGCCTGGCCCGTCCGGCAGCTCGATTCCTCGCTATTGAAGCCGCCAGTGGGATCTTGCTTCTTGCGGCCACGGTGGTTGCGCTGATCTGGGCAAACTCGCCATGGAAGGACTCGTACGCATCATTTCTCAATGCAGAGATCATTTTCGATGCAGGTCCCGTTGGCTTTCAATTGACACTCCACGAATTTGTCAATGACGCATTAATGGCGTTCTTCTTCTTTGTGGTTGGGCTCGAGATCAAGCGTGAGTTGGTAAAGGGCGAACTTCGCGACCGTAAAGCCGCAGCACTGCCGATCGTTGCTGCACTTGGCGGAATGATCGTTCCAGCACTGATCTATTTCGCCTTCAATGCAGGAACGGAAGCGTCCCATGGATGGGGAATTCCGATGGCAACGGATATTGCTTTTGCCGTCGGGGTGGTTGCGTTGTTGGGAAATCGAGTTCCAGTTGCGTTGAAACTCTTTTTGCTCTCTCTTGCTGTCGCTGATGACCTTGGAGCAATCGCCGTTATTGCGATTTTTTATAGCAAGTCAATGAGTTTTGTTTGGTTAGGCGCAGCAATTGCATTACTCGTCCTTGTTTGGCTGATGCGCCGTCGCCGTATTTGGTACGGCCCGCTCTACCTGGCCATTGGCGTGGTCGTTTGGTACTGCACGTTGAAATCAGGCGTGCATGCGACTGTGGCCGGAGTTGCGATGGGCTTCCTCACTCCAACAGATGCGTTGAGGCCTGATCTCGATTCAGAAGCAATCGCTGATCGACTCGAAAACCAATCGGAGTTGAGCGCAGCCGATGTCGCTGCAGCTTCGTTCTTGATTAAGGAGTCGGTACCAGTCGGTGAACGCCTGGTTGACCGCATGCTCCCGTGGACGAGTTACGTCATCATCCCAATCTTTGCGCTTTGTAATGCCGGCATCTTGTTGACGTCGGAATCAATGCGAGCTGCAGCGGGTTCTGCGGTGACATGGGGAGTCGCACTCGGTCTCGTTGTTGGAAAGACAGTGGGCGTGTTCGGGGCAGCTTCGATTGCAATTGCAATTGGGATTGCGCGTCGACCGCGTGGCGCTACAAACCTTCATTTGCTCGGCATCGCCATGGCCGCGGGAGTTGGCTTTACCGTTTCGCTCTTTGTGACCGAGCTCGCGTTTACTGATCCGCTTTTCACTGAAGAGGCGAAAGTCGGAGTTTTGGTCGCCTCAGCGGTGGCGGGCCTTCTGGCAGCGTTGGTGCTGAGCCTTGCGGCGAAGCGATCCAGCGCTGCAGAGCTCGCAATTGAGGCTGCGGAGAACGCGGAACTCTTTGATGTGATTCCTGACTCAACCCTGCTCCCAAAAAGCCAAAAATAGGGAGTAACGAGCGTCTCGGTAATCGCCTCAGCTCGGCTTGGAATCGCCAGTTTCGATGTAGCGACCAAGTTCTCGGCGTGCGAGTTGCATGCGATGAACCTCGTCGGGACCATCGGCGAATCGAAGTGTGCGGAGACCGGCCCACATTCCTGCCAATGGGAAATCCTGCGATACGCCACCACCACCGTGTGCCTGTATGGCGCGATCGACAACAGCGAGCGCAACGTTTGGTGCGACAACTTTGATGGCAGAGATTTCGGTGCGTGCACCCTTGTTGCCCACGGTGTCCATAAGCCACGCTGCCTTCATGGTGAGCAGACGCGCTTGTTCGATTTCGATACGTGAATCGGCGATCCATTCTTGAATCACGCCTTGCTGGGCAAGAGGCTTTCCGAACGCAACGCGCTCGGTGACGCGACGACACATGAGTTCAAGAGCGCGCTCTGCAATGCCGATGCAGCGCATGCAGTGATGAATGCGACCGGGGCCAAGTCGAGCTTGGGCGAGTGCGAAGCCGCTTCCCTCTTCGCCGAGAAGGTTTGAAACCGGGACGCGAACGTTGTCGAATCGAAGCTCGCAATGGCCTTCACGGTCGTTGTAACCAAACACCATGAGATCGCGAACAATGGTGAGGCCGGGCGTGTCCATGGGAACAAGCACCATGGATTGTTGCGTGTAGGTGGGAGCAGATGGATCGGTCTTTCCCATCACGATGGCTACGCGACACCGAGGGTTCGCAGCCCCAGAAATCCACCATTTACGGCCGTTTAGGACGTAGTCGTCGCCGTCGCGAACGATGCTCAGACTGATGTTGCGAGCGTCGCTCGATGCAACATCGGGCTCAGTCATGGCGAAACATGAACGAATCTCGCCTTCAAGTAACGGAACCAGCCAACGATCTTTTTGTTCGGGTGTTCCGAACAGCGCAAGGATTTCCATGTTGCCGGTATCGGGCGCAGCAGAGTTCACGGATTCGGGCCCGAGCGGACTGCGGCCAGTGATTTCGGCAAGTGGCGCGTAGTCAACATTCGAAACTGGTTCGGGTGTCCATTCGGTCACGTGGGGCATGAAGAGATTCCAGAGGCCGCGCTTCTTCGCTTCGGCTTTGAGTTCTTCCATGACGTGCGGGTGGAAGTGAGGGTCGCCTGAAGCGCGCATTTCCTCCGCGAACACTGGTTCGGCGGGGATGACAGCTTCTTCCATGAACGCGAGAAGACGTTGTTGCAGATCTGCTGCGCGCGGGCTGAGTGCGAAGTCCATCAGGAACCTGCTCTTCCGTAGTCATCTTCGTAGCGGACGATGTCGTCCTCGCCGAAGTAGGTGCCGGTCTGCACTTCGATGAACACGACTGGCGCAGTGCTGTCGTTGCGAACTCGGTGTTTGGTGTGAACGGGGATTTCAATTGTGCGGCCAGCGGGCACGGTGTGATCGACATCGTTAAGGGTGACGATGGCAGTGCCTTCGACAACGATCCAGTGTTCAGACCGCTTGTCGTGTGATTGGTACGACAGACGTTGACCAGGCTCGACAGTGATGCGTTTGACCTTTGCGGCCGGGCCGTCGTCGAGGATCACGAACTCACCCCATGGGCGACGTTCGCCCGTTCCGGCCTCGCCGAGGGGGCGAAGGGTGTCGTCGTTCGAAGGGGGGTTTTCCGCGGTAGGTGTCACGGGCCGAGTATGGCCGAAATGCCCGGTCAGCACTGAGAAATGGGGTTGTGGATAAGAAAAATCGGGGACCCCCTTAGGGGGTCCCCGGGACCATGGTTCCAAAGACTGTGATTGACAGAGCCGCCAAACGGGTCTCATTGTGTCCCCCCATGGCCGGTCCCCTCGTCATCGTCGAGTCGCCCACGAAGGCGAAGAAGATCACCGAATTCCTCCGAGGCGAGGATACCGGTGGCGCTTCGCCGACCGTTATCGCATCTGTTGGCCACATCCGAGATCTCGTTTCCAAAGCGAAAGAGCTTCCCGAGGGCAAGCAGAAGGAGTGGTGGTCGTACCTGGGTATTGACCCCGATGACGACTTCAAGCCCTATTACAAGGTGTACGACAAGAAGAAGGACACAGTCGCCGAACTTCGTCGTGCACTGAAGAACGCTGACGCGCTCTATCTCGCAACCGATGAGGATCGCGAAGGTGAAGCCATCGCGTGGCATCTGTTGCAGGTACTGAAGCCGCCGAAGGACATGCCGGTGTATCGCATGGTGTTCCATGAGATCACTGCGCCAGCAATCCGTGAAGCATTTGCCAATCCGCGTGAACTTGATCAGTTGCTTGTTGATGCTCAAGAAACGCGTCGACTTCTTGATCGCCTTGCTGGCTACGACCTCTCACAGGTTTTGTGGAAGAAGGTCAATCGAGGACTGTCGGCTGGTCGAGTGCAGAGCGTTGCTACTCGTCTCGTTGTAGAACGCGAACGCGAGATCATGGCGTTTGTTTCCGCCGACTGGTGGGACATCAAGGGCGTCTTCGCTGCGTCATCGGAACCGATTCCGTTCGGCGCCAAGCTCATTGCACTCGACGGCGTACGCGTTGCAACTGGAAACGATTTCAATGATGACGGCGCGCTGACTCGCGACGACCGCATCATCCTGAATGAAGAAACAGTTCGTGCACTCGCTGCCGAACTGCAGACCTCACCGTTCGCTGTTCGCAGTGTTGAATCCAAGCCCTATCGCAAGCGCCCGTTTGCTCCGTTCACAACCTCGACGTTGCAGCAGGTTGCCGGCCGTCGCCTCAAGGTGTCGGCCAAGCAGGTCATGTCAATGGCGCAGAGCCTGTATCAGCAGGGCTACATCACCTACATGCGGACCGATTCATCGAGTCTTTCTGCCGCAGCAGTTGCCGCCGCCAAGAATGAAATCACCGAGCGATATGGCGCCTCGGCGATTGAAGGCAAGCCGCGCACGTGGGGCAAGAAGGCTGCGAATGCGCAGGAAGCACACGAAGCGATTCGTCCCGCTGGCGATCGTTTCCGTCGTCCTGAAGAAGTTCGCAACGAGGTTCCGCCTGGCGAAGCTCGCCTTTACGAAATCATCTGGCAGCGCACTGTTGCGTCGCAGATGATCGATGCCATTGGCGAAACCGTCACCGTTCGACTTGGTTCGCTCACTGCAAGCGGCCGCGATGCAGAGTTCTCTGCGGCGGGCACAGTCATTACTGAACGCGGCTGGATGCAGGTCGAAGACTGGCGAACCGACGACACCGATGCGGAAAACGATGACGACACCGAACGTCGACTTCCGCAGTTGAAGGTCGGCGATGGTCTCGATGCAACCGAGATCACACCCGAAGGTCATGCCACCAAACCGCCGGCGCGCTTCACCGAAGCTTCGCTTGTCGGAAAGATGGAAGAACTCGGCGTTGGCCGTCCTTCTACCTATGCCTCAATCATGGAAACCATCCAAGGCCGTGGCTATGTCTGGAAGAAGGGTTCTGCACTCGTTCCCAGTTGGAATGCATTCGCAGTGACAACGCTTCTCGAACAGCATTTCGCTGAACTCGTTGATTACGACTTCACCGCCAACCTTGAAGCGATTCTCGATCGAATTTCCAACGGCGACGCGAACAGTGTTGAAACGCTTGCCGAGTTTTATTTCGGACCACTGGTTGATGGTGTTCGCAAAGACGGTCTGCGTGATCTCGTCACCGAACGTCTTCCGGAAATCGATGCGGCGGCGATCAATACGTTCTTATTGGGTGACGATCACAACGGAATGCCCGTCATCGCGAAGCCTGGAAAGTTCGGGCCCTATGTGCAGCGCGGTGACGACACTGCGTCGGTACCCGAGAACCTGCCGCCGGCCGATCTCACCGTTGCGGTTGCGCTTGAACTGCTTGCCATGCCGAAGGGCGGCAAGCCCATCGGAGAAGATCCTGAAACTGGTCTCACCGTTTTCGTGATGAGCGGCAAGTTCGGTCCCTATGTCCAGCTGGGTGAATTGACCGACGACAAAAACGAGAAGCCGAAGACGTCATCACTTTTCAAGGACATGGACCCTTACGAAGTGACACTTGAGACGGCACTGCAGTTGCTCTCTCTGCCTCGCGATCTCGGATCAGAGCCCGAATCAGGCGCAGTGTTCACCGCTCGGAATGGCCCCCATGGGCCATATCTGACGAAGGAAGTCGGCGGTTCGGAAAAGCCTGAAACTCGCCAACTCGAGAATGAGCAACAACTTCTCACGGTCGATCTTCGCGACGCCCTCGCCATGTTCGCCGAACCGAAAAAGTTTGGAAAGCGATCGCCGAAGCCTCCGTTGGCCGATCTGGGCATCGACCCCGCTTCAGGCCGACCGATGTTGATCAAGGACGGAAAGTTCGGCCCGTATGTGACCGATGGCGAAACCAACGCCTCGCTTCGAGTTGGCGATGTCCCCGAAACACTGAGTCCCGAGCGTGGGGCAGAGCTTCTTCAGGACCGGCGCGTCTACATCGCCGAAAACGGTGGGCCCTTGGCGAAGAAGGCGGCCAAGAAGTCCGTGAAGAAGGCCGCGAAAAAGAAGGCCACGGCCAAGAAGAGCGCCAAATCCCGTGCGAAGAAGCCCGACCTCATGACCGCTCGCACTGTGGGCGCGGGCCAGTCGAAGGCGGCGAAGAAGGCCGTGAAGCGGCCCAACGTCGTGAAGTCCGACTCTCAGATCCTCGATCCCGGCCTCTGATCTTCTTCGGAGAGGTGCTCAGGGCTGCGGGGGACCTCTCCTAGGCTCATCACATGGCTGTGCCTCGCCCCGGACCGCGGGACGACGCCGATCCCCCCGAGGATGCAACGCCCGTCGAGGCCTTTGGCCCCGACGCTGACGCGACCATCCCGGGCTGGACACGGGCTTCGCTCTTTGGCGAAGACACCGAAACGATTTTCACCAAGGACCCTTCGGATCGTCCGGGGTTCCATGTTCGGCTCTTCGGCAGTCATGAATTCTTCCGACTCTGGCTCGTGCAGGTCGTATCGGCCACCGGCGACTGGCTCGGCTTCTCGGCAATCATCCTCCTGGCCGCGACTATCGGCGGTGGCGCGGGCGCCGGTGCGATCTCGCTGGTGATGGCGGCACGCATTGTGCCGGGCTTCTTCTTTGGTCCGCTCGCAGGTGTGCTTGTCGATCGCTGGGACCGCAAAAAAGTCATGGTCTCTTGCGATATCGGTCGCGCACTCGTCATGGCATTGCTTCCCTTCGTGAGCGACGTCATCGGTCTTGTTCTCGCGTCACTTGTGCTTGAAGTGCTCACGTTGTTGTGGGGGCCAGCAAAGGATTCAGAAGTTCCAAACCTTGTTCCTCGCGAACATCTCACAACCGCGAATTCACTTTCACTGGCTGCTGCCTACGGAACCTTCCCGTTCGCTTCATTGTTGTTTGCATTGCTGGCTGGTTTGTCAGTGTGGATCGGACACATCCCGGGCCTGGGATGGCTCGAGAACAACCAAATGGCCTTCGCGTTTTATGTCGATGCCATGACGTTCATATTTTCGGCGTGGATGATCAGTCGCTTGGCATTGCCAAAGCGCGAACGACGCGTGAAGTCCACGGCTGATGACGAACGCCGTGTCGACATAAAGGCCACTCTCGAAGAACTCCGCGAGGG
>CAEZVV010000037.1_pt1 | contig 12683 bp, 10 predicted proteins | sample 7264831 | NCBI WGS metagenome assembly CAEZVV01 (sample SAMEA6813865, study PRJEB35770) | uncultured Microthrixaceae bacterium | biome: Freshwater; feature: Freshwater reservoir; material: water | place: Czech Republic | collected 2017-07-26 | depth 0.5m m | reverse complement strand
GGAAATTCGCTTGGCGTCGCCATCGTCGGATCAATCTTCACGAATAGTTTGCTGAGCAGTGTCGAACAACGCCTTCCAGGTTTTCCCGTCGATTCGATTCAGGGTTCACCCCAAAAGATTGCGGAATTGTCTGATGGCGTACGCGACCAAATTCAATCCGCATTTGCTCATGCGTTGGCGAAAGGCTTCTCGGCAATGATTCCAGTGATGGTGATTGGTGCAATCGTCGTTGGTTTCATACCAGCGAAGCGTGTTCGCGACAGGCTTCGCGGCGCACCAGCTGAGATTCCTCTAGCGGAAGGCACTGCGCACGCGATGTAGATGCGTGTTGCCGTTTACCTCGGGCGAGAACCCACGATGCTGGCTCGTTCCATGACTCGACGTTGAGGCCAGTAGTCGTTCGACGCGTAATGCTGAACTGCTCGGTTATCCCAAAAGGCAATGGAATGCGGTTGCCAATGGAAACGAATCTGGTATTCGACTGTGGCCGCCTGGTCGCACAGGTAACTGAAAAGTGCCGTGCTTTCTTCGTCAGAGATTCCCAAAATCCGGTTCACGAAATTTCGGTTGACGTAAAGCAGTTTGCGGCCAGTGCGTTCGTGTGTGATGACGACTGGGTGTTGAACGATGGGAAACATCTCACGGGTTTCAGCTTTGCGGTCCTCGGGGACGGTGTGGCCGAAGCTCTTCATGAAGTCATGCTCTGCCGTCAGGCCATCGATCTGAGCCTTGATTTCGTCGGGAAGACCGTCGTAGGCGGCACCCATATCCGAAAAGAGCGTGTCGCCGCCCACTGGCGGGAGTTCGATGCCGTGAAGGATCGCTCCCATCGAGGGTGCCTCTCTCCACGTGACGTCGTGGTGCCAAGAGTTTTCGTAGCCAGCGACTTCCGCCGTCTTTTCAAACCGGACCAGCTCGGGTACTCCGGTGTTCGACGGAATGAATGGATGAATCTCGAGATCACCGAAACGCTTTGCAAACGCAACGTGTTGGTCTGATGTCAGGTCCTGATCTCGGAAGAAGATCACCTTGTAGTTGTCAAGAGCGAGTTGGATTTCCGAAATAACAGCGTCGGAGAGGTCGGTTGTGAGGTCAATGCCCGAGATCTCTGCGCCGAGTGTCGATCCAACCTGTGTGACCTCGAAGTGGCTCCAAGTGAGCTCGCCCAAACGAGAGCGCTCTTCAGCGAGATGTGTGGCTGGTCCGACGGAGATGCCCCCACCCATAACTTTTCGGGTGGCTCCAAGGGTTGCGCTCGGATCCTTTTCGGGAACGAACTGCGTTTTCGTCACGCTCAACTCCGGTCACTCAACGATTGATCCACGGTATCTCAGTCCCATCAATCGTTGCAGAGATGACGTGACCGTCGTCGTTACGTCGGTACCATGCAGAGGTGAGCAAAACTTGGGTTCGCAGGCCTGTCACGGTGTTGGGAGTCATCTTCGGTGCGCTGCTCCTCACAGTCTTGCTGCCGGTTTGGGTCATTGTCTCTGTTGCGATTGACATCGGAACGCGTAAATGGCGCCTGCCAACGTTCCGGTTGCTTTGCTTTGCATGGCTGTGGCTTTGGCTAGAGACATTCGGGATCACGGGCGCCGCATTGATCTGGGTAACCGGTCAAGGGCGCAATCACCGAGCCAATTACGCATTGCAGCGATGGTGGGCGAAGCGACTGATCATTTCGTTGCGCATCACTTGCGGGTTGTCGATAGAGGTTGAAGGTGTCGAATCGCTCTCGAATGGTCCGCTGATCTGCCTTGGACGTCACGCCAGTCTTGGTGATGCACTTGTGAGCGCATGGATCTTCGGATCGCTGGCCAAGCGTTTCCCTCGTTATGTCATGAAGAAGGAGTTGCTCTTCGATCCATGTCTCGACGTGGTCGGACAGCGCATCCCGAACTATTTCGTTGATCGCGGATCAGCAGCTGTCCGTCAGGAACTCACAGGTATTCGGACGATGGCGGCGAATATGGGGGAGAGCGATGTCGCTGTCATCTTCCCAGAGGGCACTCGCACAAATGATGCAAAACGAATTGGTCTTGTCGAAAGGCTTGAGCGACGAGCTCCCGAGCGACACGCGAAATTGGTTGGCTTACAACGCCTACTTCCCCCTCGATCTGCAGGTGCTTCAGTGCTGCTCGAAGAGGTTCCCAACGGCGATGTCGTAGTGATGTGGCATGTCGGGTTCGATGGGCTCGACACCTTCGCGGGGGTTCGGCGACGGATCGCTCACGCCCAACCATCTGCGAAGGTTGTTCTAGAACTTCACAAGAGATCTTCAGTGCCTAACGGCGATGGCTTTGAAGCTTGGCTCGATGATCGTTGGCTAGAGATCGATGCAAAGGTCGTCGCCGCTGACAAAGAGCGGTTTTCGTAAACCGCCCGGAAGCGGCGAGTGTTAGCTGGCGGGACGAATGCGCAGTGTTTGCTCTTTGGCCGTGAGGCATCGACCAGTGTTGCAATCGAAACGCCATCCGTGCAGAGTGCACACCAATTCATCGCCATCGATTTCGCCAAAGACTGCAAGGTCGGCATCGCGGTGCGGGCAAGTGCGTTGCACGATCCAATCACCAATCTGAATCTCTTCGTTCGCGATGCCGTCTCGATCTGGGTTGGCTTTGCGGAGGGCTTCTGCCTCGGTGCGTGCCATTCGATCGTCAGAGAGTGACTTGAAGAAGTTGTAGACGTACTCGTTGAATGGGCCGCGTCGCCAGGCTGAGAAGCGACAGGAGAGAAACAGCGAGTTGCTCCAATCGACGGCGCGTTCGGCAGCGACTGTTTCGACAAGGCGACGATCGATGGTGAAACGAAAACCGTGCTCGCCACCGTCCCATTCGTTCACAGTGCCATTGGGGAAGTCGATCGCAATTTTGAGATCGCCCATGTCGATTACACAGATGTCGCCAACGCCTTTGCGCAGATTTGGCGCTATCGCAAGGAGTGGTTCCCACCATGACTTGAGGTCGGCGGCGAGCCCGTCGGTGGGTTGGGCCCATTGTGATTTCTGATCTTCGATAAACGGGAGCCAATCGTTTTGATAGTTGCGGAGGTAGGCCTCCTTGTCTTCGAAGATTGCGGAGAGTTCTTGGGCCGAGCAAGGGTGCGTGACATCGATGCGGTCGGGGGCGACCTCGATGCATGTTCCTGGAATGGCGAGGATTCCGGTGTGGCCGGCGTCGGCGAGTTGATCCATGAATGAGCGTTGATCGGGAAAGATGCTCAGCTCATCACCAGTGATGATGTTGAGGCCGTACAGGTCGGGATCAAGAAACGCAGGGGGACCAGCACTGGGAACTACGGCACGTGCGTCAAGGACTTCGACATACCGCATTGCTCGCGAAAACTGACTCTCGACTTTCGCGTCGATGAGTTCGCGCATCACATCTTCTGGCTCGTCGTACACCATCGGGTACCAGATCGCGCCGCTGTACTGCACCCAATGCAGATCGATTGGTCCGTGCGATGCGAGCGCAGCGAGGTCGTGCGTTCGGCAATCGTTCTGATTGACAACACGCCCGGTTGCGTCAGAAACGACCAGCGCTGAATCGCCGCCTGGTCCGTCTGTAATCGAAGTCTCGCAATGAATTGCTGCACGGGTGCTACCCAGTAAATCGATTTCCTGACCATCGATGGTTTGGACGAAGTTCCTGAATCCAAGAGTGCGCAGGCGATCTTCTAACTCTCGAGTGGGGAAGCCTGGCAACAAAACAGTTGCATTGCGATTGATGTGATCGGGGAGCCAACGTTCGTCGAAGTGATCTCCGTGGATGTGGGAGATATAGAGATAGTCCGGCGACTCGATGCGAGCCATGAGCTCGTCAGATAACTGGTCGTTGCGGGGGAAAACGCACCAAGAACCGTGGAAGGCGGGAATGAACCATGGGTCGCACACGATCGACACATCGGCGGTCTCGATGAGTATGCCTGCGTGACCAATCGACGTCGCCTTCATTGGTTCGACACTAGTGAAGGGATCCGTCGAGCCTTCGCTCCTCGTGCCGAATCCTCATCGCGTCGTAACGCGACGAGAGGCCCCATCGGGGCCTCTCGTTTCTGAGAGCGGGTGAAGGTAATCGAAACCTCATAGCCGACTTGGAAGGACGGTGCTCTACCATTGAGCTACACCCGCAGAGGTGCACAGGTTATCGCGTGCGCGGTGGGGGTTACTTCGCAGCAGTGAGTTGGGCGCCAGCTGAGCCTGGGGCTGGCTCATCCCATGCCGTGCCGCCGGTTCGACCGCCGAGTTCAGGGCACTCGCCAGCAAAGACCCCCCACGAACATTCCCAACCCGGAACGATCCAGTCGTGAAGCATCCAGACATTGTCGAGAGCGATCTTCTTTCCGCCCAAGGCCTTGCAGTCGTCCTCGCTCATCGCCTCGGCACCGACAATCACGCCGCCCTTCTGACAGAGACCCCCGTTGCTGTTGTGCTGATGCCAGATGTCGTTTCCTCCGGCAAATCCATCAGGGGCACCGCCCAGACTGAAGACCAAATAACTCAAGCCAACGATCTTTGAATTTGGCGACGTCCCGTCGAAGAGAAGTTCTGACGGCCGTGCCGGGTTAAATCCAAAGGTGAGGCGAGGGTTGGTGTAGTGCGCGCCAATGCAGGGAACGAACTCTGTTGACTTCCTGTAACCCCCGGCTTCAGCGTCAGCGACCGTCGGATACTTGGCGACGACAGTTCGAGCAAGCTCCTGTTGGGCGATTAGCTGTTCGCGTTCAGCTTGAGTGAGAACTACCTGCGGCGACGGTCCTCGGTGGCTGTGACCTTCTGCGTCGAGCGCGACTTGGCCAGGAGATGCAGGAGGTCCTGAGAGTTCACATGGAGTCGTTCCATCAAGTGAGGTTGTCTCGCTGTGGCCATGTCCAGCTGCTTCGTGAGCAGAGGTGTAGGTGGGAGTGAGCATGAGAGCACCAAGAACAACTGCGACGGTTCCGATCGCGAACGCTGCGAAGCGCAGGGAAACTCGGTCTTGAGATTGCCGTTGGAGCACAGCGGGGAACGAAAGAGCAACGATTGAAAGAACGATGATCACGCCTGCGATCACCGAACTCACGATGTCGGGCGCCGAAAAGGATTCTGAGCGAAGTTCCTCTGGACCAAAGGGCAGTCCGACGGTGCGAGATACCAGCCAGGTCGCGATGATGCCTGCGTTCACGACAATTGCCGAAGCCCAGACCCAACGACGGGGGCGAGCGACGATCAGCACGGCGAAGAGACATTGGTACGCCGCTATCACCATGAAGAACCAACCGTGGGCCCAATCGTCGGAAAGGTGATGCGGTGCGTATCCGAAATGAATGGCGGCAGCCGTGAGGGACAGAATCGCGGCGAGCCATCTAACCGTCTGGTCCCGATCAGAGCGACCGGGACCATCAGGCGAGACCTGTGCATTTCCAACCGATTGCTCAGCGGGGTTCGGCGCTGCGTTGCTTCCAGAGTCCATTGAAGCCCCAGATTGTGAGTTTTCGGTTGTGCACGAGTCGGGGAAGGGAGATTCGAACTCCCGGCCTCCTGCTCCCAAAGCAGGCGCGCTACCAAGCTGCGCCATTCCCCGGCGCTGCCATGCTACAGACAGTTCGTTGTGTCGCCGTTACGCGGTCGAATCGAGGCCGAATCTCTCAGGTGGACGTGGTGCCAAATCGCACCGGTAGACTCGCCAACCTGTGAAATCAACTGTCGAAGCCCTCGAGGGCAACAAGGTCAAGCTGTCCGTCGAGATCGACGAGCAGGAATTCGAATCAGCCGTCGACGCGGCGTTCAAAAAGATCGCCCGTGAGGTGCGCATACCCGGATTCCGTCCTGGTAAGGCACCTCGTCGGGTTCTTGAGTCGCATATCGGCGCAGGCGCCGGTCGAGCTCAAGCATTGAACGACGCATTGCCGGAGTACTACTCCGATGCGGTGGTCGCGAACGAGGTCGATGTCATCGCTCCTCCCGAGATCGAGATCACCGATGGTCAAGAATCGGGAGTCATCAAGTTCGACGCGATTGTCGAAGTTCGACCCGTGATCACCGTGAGTGGCTACGCCGATATGGCCGTCGAGATTCCAGCGCCGACTCCTTCGGACGACGAAATCGATGCGCAGCTCGATCGTTTCCGCAACCAATACGGCGACCTCGAAGTTGTTGAGCGCGCTGCTGATTCTGGCGATTTCGTCACGGTCGACATCGAAGGCTCACAAAACGATGAGGTTCTTGAAGGTCTTGTGGCGAGTGCGTACCTCTACGAGGTCGGTTCCGCAGGCATCGTTCCTGAACTCGACGAGCAACTCGTCGGCGCAGCGGCTGGTGACACTCGTTCGTTCGATGCACCTCATCCCAACGGTGACGAGGAAGACCCACTCCATTTCGAGGTCACCGTCACCGAGGTGAAAGCCAAGGTTCTTCCCGAACTCAATGACGAATTTGCTGCTCAGGCATCAGAGTTCGAGACGATGGCGGCCTGGCGCGACGATCTCGTCACCCGCATGACCGAAGTTCGCAAGGCGCAGTCGCAAATGATGGTCCGAGAGAAGATCGGCGAAGCACTTGCCGAACTCGTCACCGATGAACTTCCCGAGCCTCTCATTGCCGCTGAAATGAACGAGCGTCTCCAAGACATGGCGATGCGTTTGCAAGCCCAGGGTCTCTCGCTTGAACAATGGCTCCAGTTCTCCGGAACCGACACCGAGCAGTTCCTCGACGACCTCAAGACCACTGCTGATCGTTCAGCTCGAGTCGATCTTGCCCTTCGTGCCATTGCGTTGGCTGAATCCATCGAGGTACTCGAAGAAGATCTAGACATCGAGTTCGAGGCCGTGGCCGCTCGTGTGCAGCAAGACAGCGATGTCGTCCGCACCCAACTCACCGAGGCCGGACATCTTCCCGCCCTGAAAACCGACATCTCGAAGCGCAAAGCTCTCGATTGGCTGACCGAATCGGTCCGCATCTCGGACGAAGCTGGCAACAGCATCGTTTTTGCCGATCTTGCAGTCGCAGATGACGAGGATGGCGATACCGTGCCGGAGACCCCAGCGTCCGAGGAGGACGAAACCGAGTGACCGAATCCAGCGGCTTGGCCAACCTCAAGATCAGCAACTACATCCCGAATCCGACGGTTATCTATGAAACCAGTCGCGGCCAGACCATCACGGCCGATCTTTATTCGCGGTTGCTGAAGGAAAACATCATCTTCATCGGCACCCCGATCGACGACACCGTTGCCAATCTCATCTGCGCCCAGCTGCTGCATCTCGAGTCGGAGAATCCCGACAAGGACATCAACATCTACATCAATAGCCCCGGTGGCGATGTTCTTGCGCTTATGGCGATCTACGACACCATGCAGTTCGTGAAGCCCGACATCATGACCATTTGCTTTGGTCAGGCTGCTTCTGCAGCTGCGGTCCTTCTCGCTGCTGGCACCCCCGGAAAGCGCCTCGCCCTGCCTCACGCCCGTATCTTGATCCACCAGCCCTATGCCGGTGCTCAGGGCCAGGCCACCGATATCGAGCTGGCGGCCCGAGAGATTCTTCGCATCCGATCCCTTCTGGAAGAGGTCCTTTCCTTCCATACGGGGCAGACACAAGAGAAGATCCACCGGGACACCGACCGGGACTTTGTAATGTCTGCAGAGGAAGCGAAGGACTACGGGATCATCGACGAGGTGATTTCAGTCCGGGAGCTCGCCGATACGAGCGGTCCAATCACGGCCATTCGTTAAGACTCAACAGACCAAGGGGTACCCCAACGTGGCCAAGTTCGGAGATGGTGGCGAACTTCTGAAGTGCTCGTTTTGCGGGAAGTCCCAGAAGCAGGTCAAGAAATTGATCGCTGGTCCTGGTGTCTACATCTGCGACGAGTGCATCGACCTGTGCAACGAAATCATCGAAGAGGAACTTTCCGAAACCGGCGAGTTGTCTCTCGAGGAACTTCCCAAGCCAGTCGAGATCTTTGAATTCCTGAACGACTACATCGTTGGTCAGGAACAAGCCAAGCGGATTCTTTCCGTCGCGGTATATAACCATTACCGCCGAGTTCAATACGGTGCTGCGCAGCGCGACGACGTCGAACTCGCAAAGTCGAACATCCTTCTCATTGGTCCGACCGGCTGCGGTAAGACACTTCTTGCGCAGACCCTTGCTCGCATGCTGAACGTTCCGTTCGCAATCGCCGACGCAACTGCACTCACCGAAGCCGGTTATGTCGGTGAAGACGTAGAGAACATCTTGCTCAAGCTGATTCAAGCTGCCGACTACGACGTAAAGAAGGCCGAGACCGGCATCATCTACATCGATGAAATCGACAAGGTTGCTCGCAAAGCCGAGAACCCATCGATCACTCGCGACGTTTCCGGCGAAGGTGTGCAACAGGCACTATTGAAGATTCTTGAAGGAACCACCGCATCGGTTCCGCCCCAGGGTGGACGTAAGCATCCCCATCAGGAATTCATTCAGATCGACACCACCAACATTCTCTTCATCTGTGGTGGCGCATTCGCAGGCATCGACAAACTCATCGAAAGCCGAATCGGTAGGAAGGGAATCGGCTTCTCTGCCGAACTTCGTTCCGACAAGACCGATGTTGGTGCTCTCTACAAGAGCATCCTCCCGGAAGACCTCATCAAATTTGGTCTTATTCCCGAATTCATCGGCCGGCTCCCAGTGGTCGGTGCTGTCGCCAATCTCGACCGTGAAGCACTTGTAGAAATTCTCGTCGAACCTCGCAACGCTCTTGTGAAGCAATACCAAAAGTTCTTCGAATTCGAAGATGTCGAACTTGAGTTCACACCAGAAGCGCTCAATGCAATCGCGGATCAGGCGCTTATTCGTGGCACAGGTGCTCGCGGGTTGCGCGCAATTCTCGAAGAGGTTCTCCTCGAAATCATGTACGACCTTCCTAGTCGTGAAGACGTGGCCAAAGTCATCATCGGCGCCGAGTCGGTGCTCGAACGGACAGAACCGATCTTCATCACTCGGGCGAGCACACCCCGCACAAATCGCCCACGTCGCGCTGCGTCCTAAGTCGAGAACCCAACTCCATTGCGTCCGACTCTGTGAACTTCAACGAATCACTCGCGTACCTCGAGACACATATCAACCTCGAGGCAACTGCTGGCCTCATCCACGGCTTATCGCTCGATCACATGCGGAGCCTTGTTGGGGTACTCGGAGATCCCCAGGAGGCCTTCCCAGTCATTCATGTGACCGGAACGAATGGCAAGGGTTCCACGGCCCGCATGATCACAGCGCTGCTCGTTGAACATGGGCTTTCGGTTGGAACCTACAGCAGTCCCCATTTGCAGCGCATCAACGAACGCATCAGTTGGAACGGCGAAGCGATCTCCGACGAGCAGTTCGCGTCGGTGGTTACGGAAATCGCCCGCGTCGCACCGTTGTCGGGCATCACTCCGTCGTACTTCGAACTTCTGACCGCAACTGCGCTCTTGTGGTTTGCCGAGTCAGCAGTCGATGTCGCTGTCGTTGAGGTCGGATTACTTGGCCGCTACGACGCAACGAATGTGTGCGAGGCCACTGTCGCTGTCATCACCAATATCGGTCGCGACCATACCGATGGTGAAGGGGAGTGGGAGCAAGCGATTGCGACAGAAAAGGCCGGCATCATTACCGGTACGTCGACGCTTGTCACCGGAGTCACTGATTCCACGCTGAAAGCCATCTTCGATGCTGAGGGGCCCGAGCGCATGTACGCAGCCAATGTGGACTACGAGGTCATTAGTGACCTCTACGCCGTAGGTGGACACCTCATCGATCTCCGCACACCATTCGGGACGTATGAAGATCTCTTGGTGCCGCTGCACGGAGCACACCAATCTGACAACGCAGCAACAGCGATTGTTGCGGTCGAATCGTTTTTCGATCGATTGCTCGATGAAACCGTCGTGCAAGAGGCGTTTCGGTCGGTAACGATGCCCGGTCGCTTCGAAGTGGTGTCGCACTCACCGCTCTTGATTCTTGATGGAGCGCATAATCCTGATGGGGCGCGCGCAGCGGCCCTGACACTGCGTGACGAATTCGATGTCGCTGGTCGAAGGGTTCTCGTCATCGGGATGCTTAGCGGACGCGACGTTGTTGAAATGCTCGAATCGCTTGATGTTCGTAACGCCGATCTCGTGATTGCGTGCACGCCGAATAGTCCACGAGCGGTACCCGCAATCGATGTGGCGGCGGTTGTTCGCGCTATGGGTGTCATGGTTGAGCAAATCGACGATGTGCAGACGGCAGTCCAGCGTGCAATCGATGTGTCAACTGAAGACGACGTCATTCTCGTTGCTGGTTCTCTCTATGTCGCTGGCGCAGCACGCACTGCAGTCGAAGAAATCGCTCGTCGCATCGATTGAACCGAACGCCAGGGGCGAATCGCATCTTGACCGGCGGTTGGTCTAGCGTTCTCCACATGGATCGCACGTTCATCATCTGCAAGCCCGACGCTGTCGAACGAGGCCTCGTCGGAGAAATCCTCGGTCGCTTCGAAGCTCGTAACCTCAAGATTGCTGCAGCTGAAATGCGCACGATCGACCGAGCCACCGCCGAGACTCACTATGGCGAACACGCCGACAAGCCGTTCTTCGGCGAATTGGTGGAATTCATTACTCGTGGCCCGGCACTCGTTGCGGTTATCGAAGGTCCCGAAGACACTTGGCAGGTTGCCCGCACGATGATTGGTGCGACGAACCCACGCGATGCCGCTCCTGGCACCATTCGTGGCGATCTCGGCATCCTCTTCACCGAGAACCTGATTCACGGCAGCGATGGCCCCGAATCGGCCCAGCGAGAGATCGCACTTTTCTTCCCAGGGCTCTGATTTCCGGCTTAGTTGGTCCCGCAAGGGCCGCGGACTAGCCTTTCTGCAGGACGGAGAGAGTCACGCGCAGTGCCGCGCGGGCTCGTTGGAACCGTCGTCTTTCTGAAATCTCTCTAGATCCGAACCTTCGTCGTCGCTCTTACGAAGAGCTACAGGCCCAGAGCTCCAACGGGAGGCTCACCCCATGGCCGGGAACATCTTCAGCTCAATCTCCTCAAGCATCTCCAATTCGATCGCTTCACGTGACTCCCTGTCCAACATCGTTGGCCGAGATATGGCTGTCGATCTAGGTACGGCCAACACGCTCGTGTACGTCCGCGGCGAAGGCATCGTTCTGAACGAGCCGTCGGTAGTTGCTGTCAACGTCAAAGACGGTCGGCCCGTTGCCGTGGGCGCCGAAGCCAAGCGCATGATTGGCCGCACGCCGGCGCATATCCAAGCCATCCGGCCTCTGCGCGACGGAGTCATCGCCGATTTCGACATTTGCGAAAAGATGCTTCGGTACTTCATCCAGAAGGTTCACACTTCGAAGTGGTCGAAGCCACGAATGGTGATCTGTGTTCCGTCAGGAATCACTCCGGTTGAACAACGCGCCGTTCAAGAGGCCGCCGAGTTCGCTGGTGCGCGGCGGCCGGCCTACATCATTGAAGAACCGATGGCCGCAGCGATCGGAGCGGGACTTCCCGTCCAGGAGCCAACCGGAAACATGATCGTCGACATCGGTGGCGGAACTACCGAAGTTGCTGTTATCTCCCTTGGCGGCGTTGTCGCGTCACAATCGGCTCGAGTCGGTGGCGATGCACTTGATACGGCCATCATCAACTACATCAAGAAGGAATACAGCCTTGCTCTCGGTGAGCGCACCGCTGAGGAAGTAAAGATGGCTCTCGGTTCGGCGTGGCCTTTGGAAGTTGAATTGCACGCTGAAATCCGTGGCCGCGACTTGGTGACCGGTCTTCCGAAGACCATTGTCACCACAACAGAAGAAATCCGCGAAGCAATCGAAGAGCCGGTTGCCGCGATCGTTGACGCAGTCAAAGTGACGCTTGATAAGACACCACCCGAGCTTTCTGCCGACATCATGGAACAAGGTGTTGTTCTTGCAGGCGGCGGAGCCCTCCTTCACGGAATCAGTGAGCGTCTCGAACATGAGACGGGCATGCCGATTGTCATTGCGCAGAACCCTCTCTTCGCCGTAGCGATCGGTTCCGGCCAATCGCTGGAGGAGTTCGACGCTCTGAAGGGCGTCCTCTTCTCGTCGACCATCAACTGAGTCGAACTACGACATGGCATCGTCGCGACGCGGTGGGCGCTCACGCATCACCATCAGCCTGCTGCTGATTTCAGCAGTATTGCTGCTTACCCTTGATGGTCGTGGATCCGGCCCGATTGATTCGGTTCGTAGCGGCGTGCTTACGGTTCTCTCTCCGTTGGGCGGGGCTGCATCAAGTATCACCAGCCCATTTCGAAACGCGTGGAATAGCGCGTTTGATCAGGATGATTTGAAGAAAGAAAACGACGTTCTTCGTGAAGAGAACGATCGGTTGAAGGGCGACATAACGGCAAATTCGATCGCCAAAGAACAGTTGCAGCAGTTGTTGCAACTCGTGGGCATCCCGTTTGTCGGTGACACTCCGGTCGTTCATACGCGGGTCGTCTCCGGGGCCGTTGGTAATTTCGGCGATCGGATCGAACTCGATAAGGGGTCTTCCTCAGGTATCGAGCGCAATATGCCAGTGGTTACTGGTGAAGGGCTCATCGGAAAAGTTGTTGAAGTCGGCGAGAACCGATCGGTCGTTGCCCTCCTTTCGAGTGGCACGTTTCGAGTTGGGTTTTCCGTTGTTGGAACTGCGGCAATAGGTATCGCCCAGGG
>CAEZVV010000034.1_pt1 | contig 13308 bp, 14 predicted proteins | sample 7264831 | NCBI WGS metagenome assembly CAEZVV01 (sample SAMEA6813865, study PRJEB35770) | uncultured Microthrixaceae bacterium | biome: Freshwater; feature: Freshwater reservoir; material: water | place: Czech Republic | collected 2017-07-26 | depth 0.5m m | reverse complement strand
GTCCTTCGAGGCGCACTGGATCAGATGGAAGCAGTGCATCGCATCACTCCTCTCGCCTATTGGGGCGTTCCGCACGACACCGCTCTTTCTCGGGAAGACGCGTTAGAGCTACTCGAGAACGCGAAGAAGGTCCCTCCTGTTGTTCATCCGGTTGTACGAGTTCACCCGACGACTGGTCGACCTGCATTGTTCGTGAATCCCGGATTCACGAGCCACCTTCTCGGGCTTTCTGCGATCGAGAGCGACGCGCTACTGAGTCTTCTTTATGCGCACACGACGCAGCCTGAGTTTGTCGTTCGTCACCAATGGCAGCCCGGCGATGTCGTGCTCTGGGACAACCGGGCCACCATGCATTACGCCTGTGACGACTACGGAGATGCTCCGCGTCGCATGCGCAGAGTCACAATTCGCGGTGCTGCGCCATTCGGTCTCGATGGCCGCAAGAGCAGGGTGCTCGACGATCCATTTCTGTCGATTCGCTGATCGAATCGAATGGTGTTCTCCCCGATGAGCGTTTGAGAGGAGCGGGGACATACAAACAGGAACACTTGCCCAAGTTCTGACACAATGGCGCCTCTTGACGCAGAAGGAACTCGTCAGCAACCAGGGGGAGTAGGACATGGCAGAGCAGAACGAAGGCATTGAGGTTTCTGTTGAGGAACTTCGCGCCAAGTACGCGCAAGAACAGCTCAAGCGTCTGCGCACCGATGGCCTGAAGCAGTTCTCTGGTCTAAAGGAACAGTTCGAAGAACTCGACCAAGACCCCTACGCCGATCCCAACTTCACTCGCGATGCGATTGTTGAAGAAACCGAAGTCGTCATTGTTGGCGGCGGTTTCGCCGGCATGCTCACCGGCGTTGATCTCCAGAACCAAGGAATCACCAATTTCCGCATCGTCGAAAAGGGCGGCGACTTCGGCGGCACCTGGTACTGGAACCGTTACCCCGGTTGCATGTGTGACGTTGAGTCCTACACCTACCTCCCTCTTCTCGAAGAGACCGGCTACATGCCGACGGAGCGCTACGCCAGTGCTCCCGAAATTTTCGAGTACTGCCAACTTCTTGGTCGCACGTTCAATCTCTATGACCACGCGCTCTTTCAGACGATCATTAACGGCGCCGTGTGGGATGACAGCGCGAACCGTTGGAACATCACAACGTCGCGCGGCGACAAGATCTCGTCGAAGTACATCGTCATTGCTGGCGGCATTCTGCATAAGCCGAAGGTTCCTGGTATCCCGGGCATTGAAAACTTCAAGGGACGCATGTTCCACACCAGTCGTTGGGATTACGACTACACCGGCGGTGGCCCGCGCGAATTCATGGACAAGCTTGGCGACAAGCGCGTTGGCATCATCGGAACTGGCGCAACTGCAATCCAGGCGGTTCCGAAGTTGGCTGAAGCTGCCGGAGAGTTGTTTGTTTTCCAGCGCACGCCGAGCGCAGTTGGTGTGCGCAACAACGGCAAGACCGACGAAGCCTGGTTCAAGAGCTTGAAGCCGGGCTGGCAGCAAGAACGCATCGTGAACTTCACCAAAGCGGTCACAGGCGAAATGCCTGACGTCGATCTCGTGAACGACGGTTGGACCGACGTCATGTGGCGCAACACGCAGGCCACGGTGGAGTCACCAGAGCATCTCGCCGAGATGGAACTGAGCGATTTCAAGACGATGGAAAAGCTTCGTCGTCGGGTTGACACAATTATTGAAGACCCTGAAACCGCCGCAAAGCTCAAGGCGTATTACGGCAAGAACTGCAAGCGCGTGTGCTTCCACGACGACTATCTGCCGTCATTCAACAAGCCCAACGTGAATCTTGTGGACACCGATGGCAAGGGCATTGAACGTGTAACCGAAACCGGTGTGGTTGTCGGTGGCGTGGAATACCCCGTCGATTGTCTTGTGTTTGCTTCAGGCTTTGAGGTCAATACCGATCTCGACGCACGCGTTGGTTTCGACCCTGTTGGTCGTGGTGGCGTGTCGCTCAATGAGTCGTGGTCAACCGGTGCGCACACCCTTCACGGAGTGTTGTCAGGCGGCTTCCCGAACATGATGGTGATCAGCCTTGTGCAGGCTGGTTTCGGCACCAACTTCGTCCACTTCCTTGGCCGTTCGGCTCGTCACGTTGCCGAACTCATCAAGGCATGCAACGACCAAGGCATTGCCACCATCGAAGCGACTCCTGAAGCCGAAGAGGGTTGGCTCATGGTCCTGTACAGCGTGATCGGCAACGGTGCTGAATATGTCGCTACGTGTACGCCGGGTTACTACAACAACGAAATGTCGGTACCTGACGAAAAGGCTGCGAAGGGCCTTGTCTATGCCGGCAGCCTTCTCGACTACCACGCTCATCTTGATGAGTTCCGTGCTGCGGGAGACTTCCCGGGCGCGTTGGTAACGAAGGGCTAACTCACTTCGTCGGACTCGGACTCGGATCCGAGTTCCGGGTCATCGCGCAACGATTCCTTCCATGTACGGAATCGACTGTGAATCATTCCGTCGGGTCCGAGACCTTCGCCGTTGCCCTCTGCATCTAACTCAAAGGTCCAAATGCGTTCGAGGTCAGTGCTATCGACGGCTGCATAGCGCGCACGCGCACGTACTGCTGGACCCGCGCGCCAAAGCAGGTACCGATTGATGCGACGCAGGTATCCAGGGTCGGCTTGGAGATCATCACCAAGCGTCATGATCTCGTTCGGCGCTTCAATCCACTGTGACGCAATGATTCGCGACTCCCGTTGCGGGAGCGGCGGGAGTTCGTGGGTGTGCACCATGTGATCGATTAACGGTCGATCTTCTGCGGGCATAGTCATTGGGATGATTCCGACGTTGTGTCATCAACGATTCGGGCGAGGAGCTGATCTCGTATTGAGACACCGGGCTCACGCGCTTTCTCACCGGTGATTCGCCAGCCATGGCGACTGGAATAGAGGAGAGGAGGAGCTTTGAGACGGCCTTCACCAGATGCGGTGATTCGACCGAAGACGAGCTCATGATCAATCAAACTGATGTGGTCAAACACATCGCAAGTGAACCAGGCAATGCAGTTGGGGACGACAGGGTTGCCATCAATTTCCTGAAGGTACTCAGGAGCGCAGTACTGGAACTTGTGGCCGGGATAACTGAAGTACTGCCCTTCAGAGATCTGGTCTGCGGCAAGAAGCGAAACAGTGAATGCGCCGCTTTCTTGGAGAATCGGCCACGTGTCATGTTTCTTCGACAACGAGGCCATCACGACCGGTTCTTCAAAAGAAACCTGCGTGACCCAATGCGAGGTGTAGGCACGGGTGACGCCGTCATGAGTGGCGGCGACAACCTGCACACCTTTGATCATCTGTCCGAGACATCGCTTGATTGTGGGATCGATCACGGGCTCAGTGTGCCATTGCAATCGTCTGGAGCATCGGTCGCCCCTCAACCTTTGTGAGCACGGACCCTTTGGTGAACGCCTCAACGAAAAAAGGAGAGGGGACCCGAGAATCTCGGGTCCCCTCTCCTTCATGCGAATGTGCTGATTACGGCATCAAGACGCCGTCGATGACGTGGATGACGCCGTTGCTACCAACAATGTCGGTCTTCACGACGTTGACGGTGTTGCCCTTTGCGTCAGTAATCGTGACCTTGCCGTCCTTCACGTTGATCGTGAGTTCTTCGCCGTTCACGGTCTTGACCTTGCCGGGCTTGACGTCCTTGCCCAGAACCTCGCCTGCGACAACGTGGTAGGTGAGGATCGCCTTGAGCTGCTCAGGGGTCAACGAGGCAACTGTTCCGGCGGGAAGCTTGGCAAACGCCTCATTGGTAGGAGCGAAGATGGTGAACGGGCCCTTGCCTGAGAGCGTCTCAACGAGGCCGGCAGTCTTGACGGCGCCAACAAGAGTCGAGAAATCGGCATTGCCGGCTGCGATTTCAACGAGGGTTTCGGACTTCATGGCCTTCGTGGTTGACGAGTTCGACTTTGCAGTCGTGTCAGAAGAGCTTGAGTTTGAGTCACTGCTGCAAGCAACAGCACCGAGGGTGAGCGAAGCAGCAACGATCAAGCTGCCTACGATTTTGATGGGGCGTGATGACATGTGAACTCCTAAGTAAGGGGGCGTGCATTGCGCACATTGGGTACATCTCACCTACTCCGAAGCTGCCGCGATATTCGGATGAGTGATCGCTTAGAAATCTTTATTTAAGCGAGAGATCCGGTTGCCATGGGGTTGCTCGTTGGAGCAACGCTTCCACTCACCGGTTCTCGAGTAAGCGCAAGTTCGGTCACCGATGGGTCGATGGGGACCATTGACATCTCTGGATTTGAACCAAGCATTCCAAGAGAAATCATGGTTCCGTTATTTGCAGCCCAGAGTTGGTAGGTCTCATCCTCAGGAAGTGCCGGCAACGGATCGGTCATCAGAAAGCCATGACCTTGAGCATCGGCGACAACCTGCACCGTCATTGTTTGCCCAGGGTCTGTGAGAAACCCTGTTCGCGAACCAGGTTTGGAGGCAGCGTCATTGGCCATTGCTGTCATCGCGGCAATGGTGCTGGGGACGTTCTCGTCTTGACGAACGCCTGCGAAAATCGCGCCGCCGATCACAAAAACTGCGAGCACTGCGGCTGCGGCCAGGAATGGTTTGTTGACGCTTCGGTATCGCTTCGACGAGAAAATCGAGGTTGGTTCAGTCGAGCCTGAGGGCTTGTGAGCAGATGAATCTGTATCAATCGCACTTTGGATTGACTCCCAAAGTTGTGCGGGTGGAGCAGATTCAGCGGCGTCACCGAGTTTGTCTGCGACACGTCGCAGTCGTTCGACTTCGTCGCGGGCTGAAGGATCGATGGCGAGAAGATTTTCTACTCGTCTGCGTTCAACGTCATCGACGGCATCGAGTACGTAGGCGCCAAGCAGTTCACGGGTCTGGTCTTCAGGTGTCATGGCTTGGCCTCCGATCCTTCATCATCTAGCAGCGAGGAGAGTTTCAAGAGCCCAGAACGGATGCGGCTTTTGATTGTTCCTTCGGGAGCGCCCAGAACGCTTGCAACCTCACGATAGGAATGGCCGCCGTAGTACGCCAAAACAATGGCGGATCGTTCCCCTTCAGGAAGCTGGGAAAGTGCATTACGAACTTCGTCCGATGTCAGTGACTTAAGTACATCGTCTTCGATGTCGAGGGGCACGGGACGATCGCGAAATTCAGAGCGGGATTCACGTTGCCTCCGAGCCTCTTCAGATCGAACTCTTTCGATTGAACGACTGTGCGCTTCACGGAGAAGAAATGAACGCAACGAGCCACGTTCCGGATCAAATCGTTGAGGTTCATTCCACAAGCGCAAGAAGATCTCTTGGGTGACATCTTGGGCCAGTCCATCGTCCTTGAGGACTTGTCGGCTCAATCCATAAACCGCGCTCCCAAATCGGTCGTAAATCCTCGCAAGCGCTGACTGATCGCGTCGCACTAGATCGACGAGGTCACCGGCATCGGATGCCGGGATTGTCTTGGAAATCGAGGCTGACGCCGGGGAAGAGAGGTCCATAGTTTCGAATGCAAACGGTGCCACAGATCCCGGAAAAGGAGGCATCGGGACGCGGGAAGGCGGCGGGCTCGCCGTTTGGGAGCGCTGGGGGGCCTCGGTCAACGTCACGAGAGGTATCCGAAGCCACGGGGCCTAGTGGATGAGGCATCCGCAGCCGATTTCGAAAATCGAACGGAATCGGCGGCTTGCCTCTCGGAAAGGATCGCTTTGCTTTTGCGGGGATCAGAAGAGGGCCTACATTGCGCACATGACTTTGACCGACTCAGGGACCTCACTCGTCGATGGCATGGCAGAACTCGTGCTCGCTGAAGCAGCAGCATGCGAGGCAAATCGCACTATGACCCCGGCGCTGGTCGATGCGATGTGGGAATGCGGCCTCATGTCCTACCTGAACCCCGCCGAAGCTGGCGGTTCGGAACCCTCTTTCGCCGACATGATCGACACTTGGCAGGCGATGGCCGAACTCGATGGTTCATTCGGCTGGATCGGAATCGCCAATCTTCCGTCCGCCGCTGCGGTTGCTGCTTACCTTCCTGATTCAGGTTTCGCCGAAACATTCGGCAGCGCCGAGCGTGTCACTATGGGCGGACAGTTTGCGCCGAACGGTCAAGGCCAAAAGGTCGAAGGCGGCTACAAGATCAGCGGCTCATGGAACTTCGGTTCCGGAACGGGACACTCTGAGTTTGTTTGCGCAGGGTTCCTTCCTATCGATGATGGCAACTTCATGTTCGATACCAACGGAGAGATCCTGCTTCTCGCAGCAGTGGTTCATCGTGACGACATCAACTTCACCGATGGTTGGCATGTTCAAGGCCTGAAGGGCACAGGATCGTACGACTACAACGTGACCGATCTGTTTGTTCCTGACCATCGTGTTTTTGAACTCTTTGAGCGCACACCGCATCGCGGAAGTTCACCGACGTTCAAAATGGGCCTCATGGCGATCACGGCTGCAGGTCACGCAGCGTGGGCGCTTGGTGTTGCAAAGAGCATGATCGATGACGTTGCGGAACTTGCAAAGGTGAAAGCGCGTATGGGCGATATGGAAACCCTCGTGCACAAGACCACGTTCCAGCGCGGTTATGCACATCATCTCGGCATGTGGCGCGCTGCACGCCAACTCGTTGTCGACACCTATTCCGAAGCCGAGAGAATTGTTGCTGAGGGCGGAGAACTCACTGTCGATATGCGCGCTGATATGCGTATTGCAGCGACTTACGCAACCGAAGCAAGCCGCGAGGTTGCACAGTGGGCCCACCTCGCTGCGGGCACAACGGCGATTCGCGAAGGAAGCCGTCTCGAGCGCGCATTCCGCGACATCTACACCGGCACCCAGCACGCGTTTATCAGCGAGAAGACCTACATCGATTCCGCACAGGTGAAGCTGGGTCTCGCAGAGACCAACCGCGGTCTTTGAAGTGATTCGCCCGCGCGTCGTCGTGATCGGCGCGGGGATGGCCGGGCTTACGGCCGCACATCGACTTCAAGAACAATGCGATGTGATCGTTCTTGATAAAGGTCGTGGTGTCGGCGGTCGACTCGCGACACGGCGCATTGGTGATGCAACCATCGATCACGGCGCGCAGTTCATTACGACCCACACAGCCGAGTTCGCTGAGATGGTGGAACGTCTGGTCGATGATGGGGCAGCTGCTCCGTGGTTCCGCGGCCGCGTCGGTCCGGGAGGTGTGAACGATTCTGACGGACATACTCGGTTCCGTGGCGCAGTGTCGATGAATGCAATTGCCAAGAATCTCGCCGCCGATCTTGATGTGCGCACCGCATCACAGGTTGCTGCGCTCAGTCACGATGGTGAGTCGTGGACGGTCGCGCTTGTTGATGGCTCGGAACTCATTGCCGATGCCGTGATTGCTTCTTCTCCCGTTCCGCAGACGATTGCGTTGTTGGAAAACGGCGAGGTTGCGCTCGCTGCAAGGGACGAAGTCGCGCTTGATTCGATCGAATACGACCCATGTCTCGCTTTCATGGCGGTGCTTGACGGGCCTTCAGGGCTTGTGGAACCAGGAGCGGTCGATCCCGCCGACGGTCCAATCGATTGGATGGCCGACAATTTCCTCAAGGGAATTTCCGCAGTGCCAGCGGTGACGATCCACGCAACACCAGAGTTCAGTCGTGCGCAGTGGGATGCGTCGGATGAAGAGATCACCGAAGCATTGCTTGATGCGGCGCAACTTGAGTCGTCGGTAATTCCGGGTTCGATTCAGATTCAGCGTTGGCGATATGCCCGTCCGTCAGTTGAGCATCCGGAACGATTCCTGAAACTCAGCGGTGTTCCGCCCTTTATTTGCGCGGGTGATGCATTTGGTGGTGCAAAGGTTGAAGGAGCGGCACTCTCAGGTGCAGCCGCTGCAGAGGCGATCGTTGCAGCGCTTCAACACAAGCTTTGAGTCGACGCACATGCGTGACGAGTAACTGACGGCTTTTCTCCGTACCCTGTCGTCATGAACAGCGATCTCGTCTTTCCAAGCATTCGAGCTCGCAATCTTAAGGGGCTTGATGTCGAACTCCCCTCAGCATTTGCCGGAGATCGCAACATCGTCGCCATCGCTTTTCAACGCAATCACCAAGATCTCGTCGATTCATGGCTGCCGTGGTTCGAGCAGGCAGCGCTTACCGATGCTGGTTTGCGGTTTTATGAAGTGCCCACGATCGGTCGAATTTGGGCGCCCGTCCGCAAGTTCATCGACGGTGGAATGGCCGCGGCCATCAAGGAACCAGTCATCCTTCAACGGACGTTCACTGTGTATGGCGATGTGAATCTGTTAACGCAGCCGCTGAAGATCAAAGATCGATCAACAATTTCAGTGTTCTGCGTCGACCGATCGGGCGCAGTTCTCTGGCGTGGCGATGGTGGTTATTCCGATTCGCTTGCGAGTGAACTCGAAGAAGTCCTCGCAGCAAGTCGTTGACGTAAAGGTTGCTCCGCCGATACGTCTCCGTCGGAACTGATTCTGTAGGTTGATGCAGATGCCCGACCTCGCCGTAAAGCATTGCGTTGTGTGCGGGCGCACAATCACGTGGCGAAAGAAGTGGGCGCGTTCGTGGGACGAGGTTCGCTATTGCTCTGATGCATGTCGCAAACGGGGGATTCAGCCAGTTGATCAGGAGCTCGAAACGGCCATTATGAATCTGCTCGCGCAACGGCCACGCAACGCGACGATATCGCCAGACGATGCTGCGCAATTGGTGTGCGGTGAGGATTGGGAACGAGTTACCGAACAAGCCCGCGCCGCGGCTCGTCGACTTTGCGTCGAAGGACGTGTTGTCATCACCCAAGAAGGCCGACGAGTTGATCCGTCGACGGCAAAGGGCCCATTTCGGATCGGTCTGACATGAGCGAAACGCTGCTGCCGATTCCTGAACCGGGGCAAGAGGTGCAGTGGGTCGCGCAACATCTTGCGCATCTCTGCAGTGATGACGTTCGCAGGTCGGAGCGATTCGTTGGAACGCAAGCAGCAGCCGATGCTGCGCTGGTCGCGCTGGATCTCACGGGATACGCCGAGCGTCGCAACGAGGTATTGCCGGTCTCGCAACGAGGAGCATCAGGACTGTCGCCCTGGATTCGTCATGGTCTTTTGCAATTGCCGCGGGTCTTCACCGCCGCCAAAGGCTCTGCAAATGATGTGCGAAAGTTTCGCGACGAACTGCGCTGGCAGGAATACGCACGCCATCTCTATGCACGCTTAGGGAACGCAACAGGCTCGCCGTTGCGCAATGCACCTGTTGTTCGCTCAACGAATGATGTCGAACCTTGGGATCGATCGATGCGTTGCGTCGAAACCAACCTCGGCGAACTTGAGCGTGATGGATGGATGGTGAACCAAACACGTATGTGGCTCGCTTCGCAATGGTCGGTGCGAAACGGCGCCGACTGGCGCGTTGGCGAGCAGTACTTCTTCACTCATCTTCTTGATGGCTCTCGCGCTGCGAATCGACTTGGTTGGCAGTGGACGGTTGGTGCGGGTTCATCGAAGGTGTACGGGTTCTCCCAATCCCAAGTTCGTCGGAGGGCCCCGGAACTTTGTGGTTCGTGCGACCACCGCGATGCGTGTCCGATTGGTGAGTGGCCAGATGAACCGGAGCTTGCTCCTGTTGAACGCGACCCTCGCCTTCGGCACGACCCCAATCCCGCGATGACAGCGGGACCAGCACAACTTGAGCGTTCTTCGTCACCCGAAGTCATTTGGCTCACCGCCGAGTCACTGGGCGAGGACGACCCTGCGCTAAGCGCGCACCCCGAACTGCCCGCGGTCTTTGTGTTCGATGAACCGCTGCTGGGAGGGCTTCAACTTTCCTCGAAGCGACTCGTCTTTCTGACTGATCGACTCGCCGAGTTGGGAGCTGAGCGCACCATCGAGATTCATCTCGGAGATCCGGGGCAGGTTCTCGCGGGCAAACCTCTTGCCACCACGTTTGCTCCCGTCCCCGGCTGGAGGCGCCGGTCGCGCACATTGAACCTCGCCGAGGTTCATCCCTGGCCGTGGCTGCAGCGACCGGGATCAGGGTCGGTCGCCAGTTTCAGCGCGTGGTCGAATCGCCGTTGAGCCTTACGCCGATTGGTGGAAGGATGTTCCTATTCGGAAGAGCTCGGGGGAGCGATCATGGGGAACAACGACGTAACGCTGGACGCTGACGTCATCGTGGTGGGGGCGGGTATGTCCGGTCTCTACGCGTTGAAAGTGCTGCGTGAGCGCGGATTCCGAGTGATCGTTCTCGAGAGGGCTGCGGGCGTAGGCGGCACGTGGTTCTGGAACCGCTACCCCGGGGCGCGTTGCGACATCCCAAGTCTTGAGTACTCGTTCGGCTTCGATCCCGAACTTGAACAGGAATGGGAATGGAGCGAACACTTCGCGGCTCAGCCTGAAATTGAGCGCTATCTCAATCACGTTGCTGATCGTTACGAGCTTCGGTCAGACATTCGTCTTGAAACCGGTGTTGCTGCGATGACGTTCGACGAGGCGACCGATTCGTGGGTTGTCGATACCGAGACCGGCGAAACCCTTCGATCGCGTTTCTGCGTCATGGCGACTGGTGGGTTGTCCGCACCGCATCGTCCCGATTGGCCAGGCATCGACACATTCGCTGGCGAAGTTGTGCAGTCCAGTTTGTGGCCCGAAGAAGGAGTTGCGCTTGAGGGTCGACGTGTCGGGATCGTCGGAAATGGTTCATCAGGGGTGCAGGTCATTCCAGAACTCGCAAAGGTCGCAGGACATCTCACCGTGTTTCAGCGCACGGCAACTTTTGCGTGGCCGTCGCAGAACCGACCACTAACACCCGAACATCAGGCCGAGGTGAAGTCGCGTTATCGCGAAGTGCGTGCGCAGCAGTACGCATCGCCGCTTGCAACTGCTCACACAACGGGGGCAACGATCTTCACGTTTGCTGACCCGAACAAGTTCATCCTCGAAAGCACGGAAGAAGAACGTGTTGCCGCGCTTGAAGAACAAGGGTTCAACGCATCGCGCATCTGGGCCGACGCTGCGAAAGACATGGACGCCAATGAAATGGCCGTCGAACTGTTCCGTGAAATGGTGCGCCGAACAGTCATTGATCCCGAGGTTGCAGATTCGCTGTGTCCGAAGGATTACCCGATCGGCTGCAAACGACCCGTTCTCGACAACGGCTATTTCGAAACGTTCAACCGCGACAACGTCACGCTTATCGATCTTCGCAAAGACGCCATCGTCGAAGTTGTTCCTGAAGGTGTTCGCACAACAACGGGCGTGCAGGAACTCGACGTTCTTATTTTCGCGACTGGTTTCGACGCAGTGTCTGGCGCGATGACGCGCATCGATATGCGCGGCAAGAGTGGTCGTCTGTTGCGTGACGACTGGGCCGAGGGTCCGCGCACGTTCATGGGCTTCTCTGTTTCGGACTATCCGAACATGTTCATGGTCATCGGGCCCGGCAGCGTGGGCGTACTTGCGAATTACCCGCCGCATATCGAATTGCAGGTTGGCTGGATCGCTGATTTCCTTGAGTACCTCGCGGAACACGGCAGCACTCGAGCAGAAGTTGGTGCTGACGCGCAGGATCAGTGGTGCGCTGAGGTCGAAGCCGCAGCAGTGGGAACGATGTTCAATGCTCCCAACTGTCATTCTTGGTACAACGGCGGCAACATCGAGGGCAAGGCACGCGTGATTCCTATCTATATGGGTGGCCTCGACCGCTTCATGGCCCGAGCCCAAGAGCTCGCGACCAATGGCTACGAGGCCTACGCAATTCGCTAGATCAGCCCGCCCTCGTTGCGTTGGGTCTGGATCGACGTTTCCTAATTCGCTGTCGTTAGGGTTAGCGAAGGCGAAAACCGCAAAGCGAACGAGGACTATCTATGGCGAAGTACACGGTGAGTGTCGAAAGCTCGAAGTCGGTCGAAGAAGCCTTCGCCTACATGGCCGATTTGCGTAACTTCGCCAAGTGGGACCCGGGTGTCCTCACCGTCACTCAAGTTGCTGGTGATGGGGCTGGCCTGGGATCGAGCTTCGATGTCGCAGTGAAGAGTGTCGGCGGGGGAACGGTGCTGCGCTACGAGACCCTCGAGTACGACGAGCCTGGCAATCTCTTGGTCGAGGCTCGGAACTCCAAGTTCACCTCGATCGACAGGATCACGGTCGTTGCGAAAGATGAGGGATCGATCATCACGTACGCCGCGGAATTACTCCTCAACGGATGTCTAAGCCCGCTGAATCCGTTGCTCGGATTGGTTTTCAACCGCATCGGCGACCGTGCCGCAGCTGGTCTTCGACGCGTGCTCGCCTAGATCCCGACGCACGGCCCTGCACATGACTTGACGGACTTGACGAGCCTCAGACGATTCGCAGTCCTGAGGAGACTCGGGTCGGGGCTGTGGGACCAATCCGGCTATGAAGTGCGCGAGGGGGGACTTGAACCCCCACACCCTTACGGGCACAGGAACCTGAATCCTGCGCGTCTGCCAATTCCGCCACTCGCGCGAGTGGAATGTTGACTCTACTGCCCATCCTCGGGCCTCACGAATCCGACGTAGAGGCGAAATCTGCTTGTCTGACGAGAGAATCACCCGGCATCGGCGAGCAGTCCAGCGGCTCTAACCTGTCCAACGTGGGTCTCAAGGGTTTCGAACGCCGTCTCGAACATGCCGTAGAAGGTGTGTTCTCACGAGTCTTTAAGAGCGGCGTCCGCCCCATCGAGATCGGCCGCAAGCTCACCCGCGAGATGGATGACCATCGCACAGTCGATGTCCGTGGCCGAACCGTGGCCCCGAACTCCTTCACGATCGCCATTTCACCCGACGATCACGATGCCTTTGTCGACATCGCCGATTCGCTTGCCCGCGAACTCTGCGATGCCGCCCGCGAACACGCTCGGGACGAGGCCTACACCTTTCTTGGCCCAGTAGAGGTTGAACTCGTCGTCGACGACAACCAGCGCACAGGCACCTTTTCTATTGAGTCTCGTTTCCGTGAAGGCCAAGGTGGCGCTGGTGCTGGCTCGCTCGTGCTCCCCACCGGTGAGCGATTTGTGCTCCGCGAGCAAATGGTCAGCATCGGACGCTTGCCTGAATGCGAGGTCACGTTGGTTGATCCCAACGTGAGTCGTCGACACGCCGAGATTCATCCGCGCGGCATGGGATTTGTACTCGTTGACCTCGGATCGACCAATGGCAGCACTGTCAACGGTGTGCCAGTACACGAGCGTGAACTTCGTGATGGCGACGAACTCGGTTTCGGAAGCATCCGACTGACCTTCCAGGCGTCCTGACAATGGTCTCTGACCAATTGCTTCTGGTCCTGAAG
>CAEZVV010000029.1_pt1 | contig 15257 bp, 7 predicted proteins | sample 7264831 | NCBI WGS metagenome assembly CAEZVV01 (sample SAMEA6813865, study PRJEB35770) | uncultured Microthrixaceae bacterium | biome: Freshwater; feature: Freshwater reservoir; material: water | place: Czech Republic | collected 2017-07-26 | depth 0.5m m | reverse complement strand
TGGCGTGGCGGTGCCGCGCTTGTGGGTAGCGGCGCCGGCGCCGATGTGTTGTGCGACCCAATGGTCGACACGCGCGGCGGAGCGTTCACCGTTGGGCTTGGGCTACTGCCCGGCGTTGCGGTTATTGCGCGCAGTGATGAATGGTCACCCGACAAAGTTCGACGCACGATTGACCTTGCATCTGCTGGCGTCGTTCTGCTTGAACTTCCGACATGCACCGCTGTTATTGATGACATCGGAACTGGCGGCTGGCGCGTCGCAGGTAAGGGCAACGTGATCGTTCACCGAGACGGAAAACTCTCCGACATTTCTGCGCTTCCTGAGGCCGTCAGCTAAGCGAAAGTGTTTGCGTTAGTTCGGCGTAGTCCCTGGGGTTGCCGATGCGGATGCCGAAATAAGGTCGACGACAAAGATCAGCGATTCATCAGGAGCGATGCCGCCTTGGCCGGTTGATCCGTAGCCAAGATCAGCCGGGATGACGAGAAGTCGGCGACCATTTGGCTGCATTCCAACCAAGCCTTGGGACCAGCCACTGATGACCTGGTTCAAGGGGAACGTGATCGGCTTTCCGCTTGCCCACGAGGAATCGAAAATCTTTCCGGTTGAGCAGGACACGCCGATGTAGTTCACGGTGACGGAATCTCCAGCAACGACTGGCGTGCCGGTCCCCGTGATGAGGTCCTCCACAACAAGTGACGTGGGTACTTCGCCAACCGGCATGGTCACTTCAGGTGCACCAGCGGGAAGCGTGTCGTTGAATGCGACACACGGCTTCCCTGCCGCTGAAGGGAGCGTTTCGGCGGAAATGGTTGTAGAGGTCGCAAGCGTGGTGGTCGTGGTTGCTGCGGTGGTCGACGTCGAACTGTTGTCGCTCAGCCCAATAAACAGCGCTGCGGTAGCTACGACGACGACGGCTGCACCAACGATCGAAAAGAGTCGGCGTCGTCGCTGATCGCGTCGATCCAATGATCGTTCGACATTGAGGCGGGCCTGATGTCCAGCTTTTTGGCGTTCACGCTTTGCGGTTCCCATCGGGCGGGGACGCTAGCAAGTCGGGGACGGCGCCGGCGATCGCACCGATGAATCAACGGAGCCGCACTCACCGCAACGCCGAGGTTCAGCCCGGGATCGCTCCACTCCGAACGACGGAGATCGAGGTAATCGTGACGAGCGCCGTGGGCATCCCGGACTCGCTCGCGAGTTGGTTTATCGCCGTGAGCGTCGTGTCGCCGCTCAGCATGATGCCGAGGGGGGTGACTTGCTGATTGTTGTCGGCGGCCTGATCAAACGTGGCAAAGACCAATTGGCCGCCGATGCCGTTCGACGCAGAAGCGGGTGTCATCGAAAGTGCACCGGGGGTGAACACAGTTCCCTTTTCGGGGATCTCACCCGGAATGGCAAATCCAGGTTGTGTTGATCCGTCGATGAATTCCATGCCTGCGGTGAATGAAGCCCGGTTGCGCACGTTGGTGATTGGTTGCCCGTCGTAATAGTGATAGCGGGCGAGCACCACAAATGTGTTCACCGTTTGTGGTGACACTTTTGGATTGAGTTGCACCGTCATCACGCCCTTCGTAGTCGTGATGGTGGCGGTGTAGAAGTAGTTGTTGTCGATGCATGTGGGCGGCGCAGTTTCAAACGTTGTGGTTCGAGCGGAAGAGCCGTCCTCGGCGGGACATGGGGTTGCTCCGGTGAGCGTTGCCCCAAGTGGAACCGCCGGTGGGACGATTCCGGACCTCTGCAAGGTGGTTGATGTCGGAACAGTCGTGGTTGGTGTCGAAGATTTTGTTGTTGCGCTCATGGAGCCGAAAACGGCCCCGAGGGTTGAGAGCACGACAACGATTGCGACGCCACCTGCAGCAATCTGCTTGCGGCGACGAGCTTTCCGCTGTCGGGCGGTCGCTGCGGCCTGCGCCTTCTGGCGGGCTAGGTGTCGCTGTCGACGGTCCGAGGTACGAGCCATGGACAGAGAACCTACAAGCGAATTGGGTCGGGGCCGAGGCTGGTTCGAAGGGCGGGCCGGCGCTGTTTCGAAGCGGAGTCGGGGCGGCCGGTAGCGTTGCGATCCGTGGCTCTCCTTGTTCAGAAGTTCGGTGGCACCTCGGTTGGTGATCCAGAGCGCATGCGCGCCGTAGCAGCCCATGTGGCGCGCACGGTTCGAGACGGCAATCAGGTCGTGGTCGTGATTTCCGCGATGGGCAAGGAAACAGACGATCTGCTTCGCATTGCTGCTGAAGTTTCCGACACCCGGCCCGGTCGCGAGATGGACATGCTCGTGACCGCAGGCGAGCGCAAGGCAATGGCTCTGCTGTGTATGGCCATTGCCGACACGGGCATTGAGGCTGAATCGTTTACCGGCTCACAAGCTGGTTTCCTCACTGACTCCACCTATCGCAACGCGAAGATCGTCGACGTCAAGCCCGCTCGCGTTGTCGAAGCGTTGGCAGCGGGACGGGTTGCAGTGGTCGGCGGCGCGCAAGGTGTTTCCCCCGAAGCCAATGTGACGTTCCTTGGTCGGGGAGGATCTGACACAACTGCAGTTGCGCTTGCGCACGCGTTGGGCGCAGATTCCTGCGAGCTCTACACCGACGTCACCGGCGTGTTCACTACCGATCCGCGCATCGTGTCGAACGCCCGCAAGATGGAAAAAATCAGTTTCGATGAATTGCTCGAGATGACGGCAAACGGTTGTCCTAAACCTGCAATGCGTTCTGTGGAGTTCGCCCGTACTCACGGTGTCGATCTTCATGTTCGCTCAGCATTTTCTTGGGAAACCGGAACGATCGTCACCAAGGAGGACGACACCATGGAACAGGCAATCGTTTCTGCCGTTGTGCACGATGCCGATGAAGCAAAGGTCACGATCGGCGGTGTTGCCGACCGTCCCGGTATTGCGGCGCTGATGTTCCGCGCTCTTGCTGATTCGAACATCAATGTCGATCTCATTGTGCAGAACACCTCTGATCATGGTGTCACCGACATTTCGTTCACTGTTCCGCACAGTGAACTCGATGCTGCAATTGCAATCTGTGAACAGCACACCGCAGATATCGGTGCGACGCGCGTTAACGGTGATCCCGCAATCGCGCGCGTCAGTGTTGTTGGTGCGGGAATGAAATCGCACCCTGGCGTTGCCGCGACGGTGTTCGAGACGCTTGCGGCCAACAACATCAACATTGAGATGATTGCGACGTCAGCGATTCGTGTGAGCTGCGTGGTGGCCGAGGCCGATGTCGAGCGAGCGGTCATCGCCTTGCACGATGCCTTTGGCCTCGCTGACGGACCCGTCTACGTCGACTAACCCCAACTGGGGTTTGAGGCTCTATTTCGGGAGTTTGGCGCAACTCGCGAAACTCGTTGGTGGAGCCCTGCGGGGTGACCACTAGGGTTTCTGCCCTTATGCGTATCGGTATCGTCGGAGCAACCGGTCAGGTGGGTGGCGTCATGCGCGCCGTTCTCGCTGAGCGTCAGTTCCCAGTTTCTCAACTTCGTTTGTTCGCTTCGGCCCGCTCTGCTGGTCGTCGTTTGCCGTGGGCCGATGGTGAGGTCGTCGTGGAAGACGCGGACACGGCCGATTACTCCGGCCTCGACATTGTCTTGTTCTCTGCCGGTGGCGGAACTGCGTTGGCGTTGGCCCCGCGGGTTGCTGAATCCGGTGCCGTCGTCGTCGACAACTCCTCTGCATGGCGCATGGATCCCGACGTTCCGCTCGTTGTGCCTGAGGTCAATGCGCACGCGCTCGATTCCATTCCGAAGAACATCGTGGCGAATCCCAATTGCACGACGATGGTCGCAATGCCGGTGCTTAAGCCGCTCGATATCGAAGCGGGATTGCGCGCCCTTACCGTCACGACCTTCCAGGCAGTGTCGGGAGGCGGGCTCGCCGGTACAGCGGAACTCGACGATCAGATTCGCAAGATCGGTGAAGGTGCGCCGGCACTCACGATGTCGGGAACCGCTATCGACATGCCGATTCCCGAGAAGTTTGCAGCGCCGATTGCGTACAACGTGATCCCCTTCTGCGGAAAATTGGTTGACGACGGTCGTGGCGAAACCGATGAAGAACAGAAACTCCGCAACGAATCGCGCAAGATTCTGGAACTTCCGGACCTTGAGGTCACCGTGACCTGCGTTCGGGTTCCGGTCTACACCGGTCACTCGCTGTCGATTTCGGCTTCGTTCACCAACTCCATCACCCCGGAAGATGCTCGTCGCCTATTGGTGAAGGCCCCAGGTGTGGAACTGGCTGACATCCCGACTCCACTTATGGCCGCCGGCGTTGACCCCACCTTTGTGGGTCGCATCCGCACTGACCGCACTGTGGAGCACGGGCTTTCGCTCTTCCTCTCCGGTGACAACCTCCGAAAGGGTGCGGCGCTCAACGCCGTGCAGATCGCAGAAGAACTACTGGCCCGCCGGGGCTGAATCTGGCATCTGTTCTGCTATGTCAACGAAGTTGACAATCTGCTATCGTGCCACGCCATGAAGAAGCGCTCACTTCCCTTGGTCCTTGCTGCATGTCTCGCCGTTGCTCTCGTGGCTTCGGGCTGTTCAAGCTCGTCCCCGAGTAATCGCAGTGCAGCCGGCGCGTCGGCAGCATCGCTGTCTGAATCTGATCTGAACGAGTTCTGCGCGCCGCCGCGCGACAGCGACGGAGACTCCGGTTTCGCCACGAAGCGCAACATCGTGACGTGTTTCGTGCTCGATAATCAGACGAAGAAGTTTTCGGCGCCGAACAAGCTCGATGCCAAGGTGCCGCTGACGGTCACGAAAGCGTTTTGCAGTTATAACCGTGCGCCCTGTGTCGATGAGACGGGGTACTACGGCGATTTGCGGACTGAGGGAACTGGCAACGTGTACGGATGGCGATCTTTGACGCCTGACCCGTTCACGGGCGTCGGTGCGATTCAGTTCATGCCCAACAAGATTTGGCAGGGAACGGACAACCGTCTGTTCGTGAACAGTTCAACTGCACCGTTCACGCTGCAGCAGACCGGTGCACAACCGGAATTTCAAAATCCTTCCTCGGGTACAAACGGCGGCAGTTGCAACACGCAGGGGTCGTTTATCGGATGCACTCTCGATCAGGGATCGTGGCAACGAGACGGGAAGGAAATGCGCCCTCGCTACACGTTATTCACGAAGCCGATGCGCATCACCATCAACAACAACTCCGGTTCGCCGATGACATTGAGCACGCCCGCATCGCCTGGTCTCGGGTTTCTCATTGATCCGGTTGCGCAAGGAAACGTTGATTCGATCGCGACTGGCGGTCAGGCATTCGTTGGCGGATATCGCTCAACAAACTCGGACGACGGACAAGAGTGGTCGGCGGACTACTGCGTTGACTACAAGCCGACTGGATCACTTGCGGCTCCAACATGCATTCCGGTCACCATCACGGTGAAGGTGGGGAAAGTCGATAACAAGTGGGTCAATCAGTCATCGTGCGTCGTGAACTCCCGCACCGCTGCGGTCACGATCAAGTGCGATCAGCCCACGATGAACGACTCGGATACCGACCGCATCGTCACCATCAACGTCAAGAATTTCTGATTCGACGTTTGCAACGTTCATGCTCCGCCGTTCCACTTTTGCTGCACTTTCGATCGCGCTCACGCTTGCGTTACTAGCGAGCGCGTGTTCATCGAAACCTTCGGCAACTCGTGGTGCGGCGGGAGGCGCTGGCGACCCCACCACTCTGGCTGCCCTTCCTGCTGCGAACGGCGGCGGTCAGTTGATTCCGGCCTACTACGGCTCGCAAATCACTCCATCGACGTGGGTGGCGACATCGCTTTCACCCACACTTGTGGTGCCGGGAAAGTCAGGCGCTTGGACATTCGTTCTTGACGATTTGAGTGACGGGCAAAGCGGATTCGGTCCTCGCGAATACAAAGAAAACGGCACAACATCGCGAATTCCGGTTGCGGCAGGTTTGCAGCAAGGTCGGGTGTACACATGGACGGCCCAAAGTCCGGGCCAAGAAACCGTGGGTGGCACGTTCCAAGTCGATGTGCAAATGACCGACGCGCAAGAGTCAGATTCAGTCGGCGGACTGTCGGTGAGCCTCTCTTCGGGCGAAGCCTCGTTTGGGTGGTCATCACATTCGATGGCGGCTATCCCCGGAAAAGTTGGTTTCGGACTTTCGTTCCAGGGATCAAATAGGCCAATGCCGGGAGTGCCCGCCGGTTGGCGTCTGCAGGCGGCTTCGTCGAGTCAGTTCCAACGCATCCAGTTCAACGGCGACAAGAGCGTGAGCCTTCTCTCCGATAACGGAATTGTTTCGGCCTACCGCGAAGGGGCGGCCGGTTCGTACCTTCCTGTGCAGCTTTCGGGCGGCACGGTAAACACCAACGGTTTGTCTCCTGTCCTTCTTCGAGATGCATCTGGCGATTACACCGTCACCACAAAAGACACCACCTCAGTATTCCGACCAAATGCCGATGGAACGTTTGCCGATCTCATCAGCGTGAACGCAGGCGACAAACCCGTTCTTGGTCAAACCTCGACTGACGGTCGCATACAAACCGTTTCTGATCCGGTTTCGGGTCGCAAGATCGAGTTCATTTATGGCGGCGGTGATTGCCCCAAACCAGTTGCGGGTTTCGTAGCTGCGCCAGCGGGCATGTTGTGTCAGGTCAAGTTCTGGGATGGATCGACTTCCGCGATTTTCTACGTTGCCACAAAGGGTGGCGCTCCGAGCATTGGACGTCTTGTTGATTATCCCGAAGCCGGTGGCGACGGCGCGCTTGTAACTGATCTTGCCTATGACGATGTCGGCCATATTGCAACGGTTCGTTCACCGCTCGTTGCAAGTGCTGCCGCTTCGAATGTGATCGGTGCAGACGATTCACAGTTCTGGACGAAGGCGACCTACACCGATGAAGGAAAAGTCGCTTCTCTTACCGAGGGTGCATCTGCGGCAGGTGCAACACGTTGTGTCCGTTCGTACAACTACGAGACCTCGCAATACACAACGGCAACTGATTCGTGTTTCGGTGGTGTCGTGGCAACTGTGGTCTACGACCCGACCACTTTCTTCCCGACGATTCTGACGAATTCCGCTGGCCAAGAAGCACGGCGCGTGTGGGACTTCCCTTCTGGCCAGTTGCTGGTTGAAACCGACTTCACTGGTCTCGTATCGACACGGCGGTATGAAAACGGTCAGCTTGTTGAAACTCGTGGCCCCACGAAGGGTTCCATCGCTGAATCACAAGCATCGCTTCGTGAGTACGACAAGAGTTATGAGGTCGCGTCCGACGGCCTCGAGATGAAAGGCCTTGACGTCACCTACTGGCCGTCGACGACTGACCTTGGTGTTGACGGCGTGCAGGAAATGGGACCCAAAGTCGATGGCGTTCCTTCGCCGTCACTCACGGTGAACTGGCCATCATCGCCTGCGGGAAATAACGGCGAATGGGCTGCGGTGATGACAGGTGGCCTGCGCATCGACACGGCGGGCAAGTATTCGTTTACTTCGAACAATTCGCTTGCCACGTTGCGGGTGAACAATGTTCTGTGCAGCAACGGCGGTTGCAACGAACTCGATCTACAGCCTGGCTTCCAATCGATTCGCGTAGATGTTTCGAGTCCCCAGTCACAAGCATCAATGGACATTCTTTGGAGTGGCCCCGATGCAGGATCGGGTGGATCGATTCCCACTGATCGTCTTCGACCGCAGTATGGCTATGCCACAACCACCAAGGTCATTGATCCAACGGTGCAGAACGCAAACGTCGAGAGTGTTTCGAAGACCACCTACGACAACCCCGCCACAGGTTTGGTGAGTTCGCGGACAACGCAGGCCAATGCGAAGACCTCACTTGCGTACGAATCAGGAAAGAACGGTAAGGGCGGCTGGGGCCGACAAATTTCATCGACTGCGCCTGGCGGCAATTCGTTTACGTTCTCCTATTGGGGCGATAAGGAAAGCGCAAAGTCAGCGTGTCCCGGTGCATCGTCGGCCAACCAAGGTGGAGCTGCAAAGAAGACCACGACTCCGGGCGATGGTGGCGATGGGCCATCGAGCACACAGTGGGTGAATAGCGCAGGTCGCACGGTTGCTCTTGCACTGAGCGATGGCGGAACTATGTGCACCACCTATGACAAGGCTGGTCGACAGACGAAGATTGAACTTGTCGGGATGGGTCAGAAGATGGTCGAGGAAACCGTCTACGCCGTCGACGGCAACCCACTCATTGCGCAACAGACTTCAACTATTGGTTCTGATGTTTCGACGACGAGAGCCGAGGTCGATCTGCATGGCCGACCAGTTCTTGCGACAGATCGATATGGAATCCGATCACTGACCACCTACGACACGAGAACCGGCGAGATTGCCTCGGTCACGACGACTGCGCCCGGCGCCGTGCCGTCCATCACGACAAACGTTTACGACGCCCGAGGCTGGCTGCGATCCGTTTCCCTCGATGGCCGAGTTGTTGCGACGCTCACGATGAATCCCGATGGCACCTCTAGATCCATCGAATACGGCAACGGCATTTCGGTTGCGAACGGTTATGACATTGCCAACCGATTGAATGCGATGTCCTGGACCGGTCCAAATGCACAGTCATGGGCCACCACACTTCAGATTTCCGCAGCAAACAACGTTTCCGGCACCTCGTTCACTGCCGCAGGAAAGACCTCTGCGATGTCATTTGTGCACGACAAAGCGGGTCATCTCTCAAGCGCAACTGCATCGGCAGGTCTGTTACCTGCGGCGAAATCATGGAGTTACACATTCGACGCAAACTCCAATCGCACCTCGCAAAAAGTTCTTACCGACGGCGCGGTGACGGGTGAGTACACCTATACCTACAACGGTGCTGATCAACTCACGTCAACAACTGATCCGTCGGCATCCGATGGCATCGCCTACGACAAGCGGGGTAATGCCACCAAGGTTGGGCCCGACTCCTTTACCTACGACGCAGTTGATCGGCTGATCGGTGCAACCGACGGTTCGGTGACGATTGCCTACGAGCGCGGTGTCACTGGCAACATCATGTCGAAAACCACCACTGGTGGCGCCGACGCAGGAACAATCAAGTACGGCCTCAATGGCGTCATGCTCAACGCTGATGGCAACGCCCAGTCTCAGGTTCTAGGGCTACCCGGCGGCGCAATGTTCATGCGTTCGTTAGTTGGCGGAACAAGTCGATGGGAATTCTCAAGCATCGATGGAGATCGATTCTTCACAACCGATGATGCTGGCGTGCAGATGGGTGCGGTTCAGGTATATGACCCGTTTGGTCAGTTACTTACTGATCCAGGCCCGACTGACCCAACCACACCCAACCTTTCGTGGCAGGCCTCAACTGGTAACGAAACGCAAGCGCTGAAAACCACCTATGTGATGATGGGCGCACGCGTGTACGTGCCGGCGCTCGGTCGATTCATTCAGCTCGATCCCAAGGTTGGTGGTGGAGCGAACGCGTACGACTACGCCAACCAGGATCCGGTCAACATCTCCGATCCATCTGGTGAATCGTTCACCGATTGGTTGCCAACAATCGTGGTTGGTGTCGTCTCGCTGGTTGTCTCGATTTTCGCCACACCCGCGGCGGGTTTCATGGTGGCCGCAGCCATCAATGCAGTGATCGGGGCAGCGTCGTACGCAGCGATCTATCTGTGGGAGCGCTATGGACTTGAGAAGACAGAGACAGAGTTCTCGCTGAAGCAAATGGGCATCTCCGCTCTGATGAGCGGTGTGCTCGGGGGTATCGGGGGTCGCACCCAGTGGACGAAGGCCGTGAAATCGGCCAAAGCGCTGGGGGCAGGAGACGACGCGGCGAAGTTGGGCACGATGTTCATCGCCAAGAATGCAAAGAGCCTCAACCGCGCCGCAGATTTGTTGAAGGCCGGAACGATCGAAGGTGCAGACGCGGGTTCGACGCTGTTGAAGGCGGCGGACAAGACATTCGTGACTAAGGCTCGAGTTGATGCCGTGAACAAACTCTTTGAGAAGACGACCTACAAGGTCGGCGGGCAATCGGCGTACGTCAGAAGTTGGAAGGGCGTGGGGGAACTCCGAAACGAGTATTCCTACTGGGGAGTTCCGGGCTAACGACTAACCCGAAGTCAACAAAGTTGACATCGGGATGCTATGGTGTCGCCGTTTGAATCCAACGATTCTCGGAGACCCTCAATGCGTCGTCGTTTTGCCATCTCAACTGTTGCGATTGGCCTTTCATTGGCCTTACTGGCTTCGGCCTGTTCGTCTGATTCAAATCGCAATGCGGCAGCTGGTGAAGCGGGCGATCCGACGGCGCTCGCGGCGTTGCCGGCGGGTACTGGTTCCGGTGAACGCGTGCCGTTGTACTTCGGTGCGGTGGTAACGCCGAGTTCGTGGGTGTCATCTTCGCTGTCGCCGACGCTGAGTGTTCCGGGTGGGACTGGCGCGTGGACGTTCACGCTGAGTGATCTGAGCGATGGCAAGAGTGCATTCGGCACGAAGACGTATTCCGAAACTGGCAACAGCACCCGCGTGCCATTAGGGGCCGGTTTGCAGCAGGGGAATGTGTACACGTGGAAGGCCACCAGCGATGGGCAGAACCCCGTTGGTGGTTCCTTTTCGGTCGATCTACAGATGCCTGGTGTGCAGCAGATCGATTCCGTTGGTGGAGTGAACGTTTCGCTCTCCTCGGGTGAAGCATCGATCGCATGGTCTTCGCACGCCATGGGAGCGGTACCCGGAACAGTTGGATTCGGTGTGCAGTACCAAGGGTCGAACGCGGCCGAACCGGGATTGCCTGCCGGTTGGAGCCTGCAGGCGGCGTCGAGTTCGGAGTATCAGCGCATCGTTCTTGCCGAAGATGGGAGCGTCGGTTTGGTGAGCACCAATGGCATGGTGTCGAACTACCGCGAAAGTGCTGGCGGCGCGCTTACTCCGGTGCAACTCGGTTCCGGCGATCTCAATAGCAATGGTCTCGCCCCGGTGCTGATCAAAAATGACGATGGCACATTCTCGGTCACGACAAAATCCTCGACCTCCGTTTTTGCTGTTGATGGCACGAGCAACATCGCGTATCTGTCGTCGATTTCGAGTGAAGGCAATCCAGTTTTAGGTCAGAAGTGGTCGGGTGGGCGCATCCAGTCGGTGTCTGATCCGGTGTCGGGTCGCGCGGTCACATTCGTCTACGGCGGTGGTGACTGTCCGAAACCGGCCAGTGGTTTTGTTGCGGCTCCGAACGGCATGTTGTGTCAGGTGAAGTTCTGGGACGGCTCGACATCGGCCGTGTACTACGTCGATGTTCCCGGGATTGGCGCGTCGATCGGTCGTCTTGTCGACTTCCCGGAAGCGAAGGGTGACGGTGCAAATGTCTTCGACATCGCGTATGACGCGGTCGGTCGTGTCGCTCGCACCCGGTCGCCTTTAGTTGCTGTTGCAGCGGCGTCCAATGTGATCGCCTCGACTGACGAGCAGTTCTGGACGGCAGTCACTTATACCCCTGAAGGCAGGGTTAAATCGATGACGGAACCGGCGCCAACCGTCGGTGCAACGCGTTGCACGCGCACCTATGACTACCCAAGCGCGCAGTCCACGTCGGTCACCGATTCATGCTTCGGTGGGCAGATCATGTCGATCCTCTATGACCCGACCACGTTCTTCACGATCTCGGCAACGAATGCTGCGGGTCTTACGTTGAAGAACGAATGGGATTTTGCTTCGGGTCAATTGTTGTCTTCGACTGACTACTCCGGACTCACCACTGTCAATCGTTACGAGGGCGGCAACATTTCGCAGAGTTGGGGGCCAACGAAGGGGGCAATCAGCGAAGCGCAGTCGACGTTGCGTGAGTACGACCAATCGTTTGCGCAGAGTGCCGAAGGCATCGCCATGGTGGGTCTCGACGCGACCTACTGGCCGAATGAGAACAACGCCGGCGGCAACAGCGTGCAGGAACTCGGTCCGCAGCTCAATGGCGTGATCGTTCCGTCGCTCACGGTGAACTGGCCGTCCTCGCCGGCTGGAAACAATGGCGGGTGGTCAGGTCTCATGACTGGTGCGCTCGAAGTGAAGACCGAAGGTTCGTACAGAATCGCGTCGGGCAATTCGGACGCTCAGGTGCGCGTCAACAACGTCCTCTGCGTTGACGGAGCTTGCGATGCGATGCCGTTGTCGAAGGGGCGCCACTCGATCCGTGTCGATCTGTTGTCTTCGACATCGGAGGCCTCAATGGATATCACTTGGTCTGGTCCTGATACCGGTGGTGTGTCGCAGTCCATTCCTACGAGCGCGCTGCGTCCGCAGTACGGCTATGTTACGACCACAAAGGTGAATGACCCGCAGGCGACACGTGCGATTAGTGAGAACGTTTCGCGCTCGTCCTATGAGGCGCCGGCCTCGGGTCGCATTTCGTCACGCGTGAACCAGGCGGGCTCGAAGATGACGTTCGCTTACGAAGGCAACAAGAGTGGAAGCGGTGCGTGGCAACGCCAGACCGCTGTGACGAGCGCGACCGGAGCCTCCTACACCTATACCTATTGGGGCGACAAGGAATCCGTGAAGTCAGCGTGTCCGGGCGCGAAAGCCGCGAATCAGGCGGGCGGATCGAAATCGGTCAGCGCACCCGGTGTCGATGGCGGCGCGGGACCAACCACGACGAAATGGTTTGACGCTGCCGGGCGCGTCGTGGCAACACAGGCTCCGGGTGGCGCAATCGCGTGTGTGACTTTTGGAAAGGGCGGGCAGCTCGCCTCCACCGAGGTCATTGGTATGGGAAGCACGCAGAAGGCCGTCACTAATTATGCAGTGGGTGGAAATCCGCTCATTCTCGAAACGACGGAGACCGATGGCGACGTGGTCACAACGACGAGGATTGAGAAGGATCTACTCGCGCGAGTTGTTCGCTCAGTGGATCGATTCGGCGTCGAGACCAATTATGTCTACGACCAACGGACCGGTGGAGTGGCAACTACGACCACGACTGCCCCTGGTGCGGTTCCCGTCCTGGAGTCGAACACCTATGACGCACGCGGCTGGTTGATAGCAACGGCAGTGAACGGCAGAACTACTTCCACGATGACCTACAACGCCGATGGAACGGTGGCGTCGGTGACTTATGGAAACGGGGCGAAGAGCGTCGTTGGGTACAACGAGCAGAACCGGGCGGTGTCGCTGCAATGGTCGACACCGTCAGGCGCGTTTGCTTCGACTCGTGAAATCTCCTCGGGTGGGAACATCTCGACCGAAACGCTTAGCGCACCCTCGGGATCTTCGACGTTCACCTATTCCCGTGACTCGAACAACCGATTGTCCGCCACTTCGGTGACGGCTGGTCTGGTGCCGGCTGCGAAGTCTTGGGCATGGACCTTCGACGATGCGTCGAATCGCTTGAGCCAGAAAGTCATTACCAATGGCGCAGTCACGGGCGACCACGCCTACGCCTACAACAGCGCATCGCAGTTGGTGTCAACGTCGGATCCGGCCGCTTCGGCAGGCATCACCTACGACGATCGCGGTAACGCGACAAAGATCGGACCAGATTCATTCACCTATGACAACGCCAATCGCCTTGTTTCCTCAACCGATGGAACAATGACAGTTGGGTACGAGTTGGGTGTCGACGGGGTCGTGATTGCAAAGACCACCACCGGTGGTCAGGGCGCTGGAACGATCCAGTTCTCGGCCAGTGGAGTGTTACTTGATGGTGATGCCAAGCCGATGAACCAGCAGATCGACCTGCCTCTCGGCGTCACGATGACTTTCCCCTTGTCGAGTGCTTCACCGGCACAGTGGCAGTTCACCACGCTCGGTGGCGATCTGTTCTTTGTCACCGACGACGCCGGCGCCCTGAAGGGAACGGCTCAGGCATTCGATCCCTATGGTCAGGTCCTGACCGCGCCGAATCCAGCGCAACCCTCATTGCCCAACACCACGTTCGAGGCGGCGACTGGCAATGAGACCGAAGCGCTCAAGACGCCCTATCAATTGATGGGTGCACGCGTCTACATCCCCGCGCTCGGTCGATTCGCGCAGCTTGATCCCGTTATCGGTGGTTCTGCGAATGGTTATGACTATGCCAACCAAGATCCCATCGCGAATTCAGACCCGAGTGGAAACCAAACGGACAGTTGGCTGGCCACCGGCCTGACCGCACTCGCTTCATGCGCTCTGGCCGCACTCGTGCCTGCCTATAGCGCTCTCGTCGGAGTGTTGGCCGGCGCAGCCGTGGGTGCCGTCGTCGCCGGGGTATCGATTGCGATCGAGTTTGCGATCACGGGGGAAACTGACTTCTCCGGTGTTCGCATTGGACTGTCGATCCTCGCCGGCGCTGCCGGCGGCGGCATCAGGGGCCGCATCCAATGGTCACGAGCTCAGAACCGTGCGGCAGGAAACCCGGCAGCGCCAGCTGCTGCGCAACCCCCGGCGCTCCCGCGTCAGAATCTTCGCGAGCCGTTCCAGACCTACTACACCGATCAATACGCCCGTGGTCTCGCCGAGTACAACAATCAGGCCAATCCGCTTCTGACCGGTCAATTGCTCTTCGGCATCGTCGAGACGAACGCAGCCAGGGCAGCCGCCCGAGCCGCAGAGTACGCCGATCGATACGCGATCGTGCGAACGAACGGGTTCATCCGCTATTTCAATAGGCGAATGCAGCAAAGAGCCATGATTGGGGTGGGAAGAAGTACCGTGGGCTCGTCGGCAGCCGGGAACTCCGTCCGCGGCTCGGGAGACCTCGGCAGCGTGGGCAGCTTCTTTGATTGACCGATGTTCGGGGCCTGACCGATTCGGTCACTCCGTCGATCTACAACATCTGTCAACAGTGTTGACCTCTTTCCTGTTAGGGTCGCGCCTCGTACCATCACCGCATCATGGAGTCCTCAATGCATCGTCTCACCCTTTCCGTTGTTGCTGTCGGCCTTTCATTGGCCTTGCTGGCTGGTGCGTGTTCTTCGTCTGATTCGAGTCGAAATGCGGCTGCTGGTGAAGCGGGTGATCCGACAACGCTCGCAGCATTGCCGGCCGGTACTGGTTCAGGTGAACGCGTGCCGATGTACTTCGGTGCGGTGGTCACTCCGAGTTCGTGGGTGTCGTCTTCTCTGTCGCCGACGTTGAGTGTTCCGGGTGGGACTGGCGCGTGGACGTTCACTCTCAGTGATCTGAGCGATGGCAAGAGTGCATTCGGCACAAGGACATATGCCGAGTCGGGCACTAGTGCGCGAGTGCCCTTGGGTGCCGGCCTTGAACAAGGCAAGGTCTACACGTGGAAGGCAACCAGCGATGGGCAGAACCCTGTTGGTGGTTC
>CAEZVV010000021.1_pt1 | contig 17938 bp, 19 predicted proteins | sample 7264831 | NCBI WGS metagenome assembly CAEZVV01 (sample SAMEA6813865, study PRJEB35770) | uncultured Microthrixaceae bacterium | biome: Freshwater; feature: Freshwater reservoir; material: water | place: Czech Republic | collected 2017-07-26 | depth 0.5m m | reverse complement strand
ATCAATCCCGTCATCGTCGAATCTCGCGGTGAGGCGGAGTTCACCGAGGGCTGTCTCTCGATCCCGGGCCTGCATTTTGAAATCATTCGACCGGCAGAAATCCACGTGAAGGGTTACGACCTCGACGGCAACGAACTCGATCTTGAACTCGACGACTTTGCCGCTCGCGTCTTTCAGCACGAAATAGACCATCTCGAGGGAATCCTTATGGAGACGCTCTTGACTCCGGAGCAACTCGCCGAAAGTCGCGCAGCGATTCGAGAACTCCGTGCTCTAGGCGTTGGTCAACTTCCTGAACCAGAGGTTGGCATCGGCCGACTTCGTCTGCCGTAAGCGATTCATGACTGAACCGACATTGGCGCGTCCCCCGGCGCGGCCGAAACGGCTCGCGTATCTCGGAACTCCGGAAGTCGCCGTTGAGCCTTTGAAGGCCTTGGTTCGTGCTGGGTTTGAAATTCCCATCGTGATTTCTGGCTCGGACAAAAGACGCGGCCGTGGGGGAGACTTGTCCCCTTCGCCGGTGAAAGCCGCCGCTTTGGAACTCGGTCTTTCAGTGTCGGACCAGTTAGAAGATGTTTTGACTGCCGGAGTCGATCTTGCAGTCGTGGTCGCTTATGGACGAATCATCCCGGCATCAATTCTCGAACTCGTTCCAATGATCAACATCCACTTCTCGTTGCTGCCGAAGTGGCGCGGTGCTGCACCGGTAGAACGCGCGCTTCTCGCCGGGGACGCTGAGACCGGCGTCTGCCTCATGGATATCGGTATCGAGTTAGATACGGGCGACGTCTATACCCGCACGGTCACATCGATCGCTGCCGACGACACGTTGGCAACGTTGAGGGCGCGACTCATCTCGCTTGGCTCAGAACTACTTGTCGAAACACTGAGCACCGACCTGCCCATTCCCGTACCCCAGAGTGGAGAAATCTCCTACGCCAAGAAGATCTCGGTCGCAGAACTTGAAATCGACTGGACGATGCCCGCTTCAACAATTGAACGATTTGTTCGTCTTGGCGGGGCATGGACCACGTTTCGAGGAACTCGCTTGAAGGTTCACGAAGTTGCTTTGCGGGCAGCGGTTGGAGCGCCCGGAACAATCGATGGTCTCGTTGTTGGTTGCGGCGAAGGCGCTCTCGAACTGGTCGTGGTTCAGCCCGAAGGTAAAGCGCGTCAAGATGCAGCAGCGTGGCGCAATGGCGCCCGTCCATCCTCCGATGATCGATTGGGACAATGACCGCACCGCCAAAGAAGAAACAAGGCGGAGGTCGTGGAGACACTGCTGGCGTTGCGGCACGTCAACTTGCCGCTGACGCTCTCATTCGAATTGAGCGCGATGGGGCCTATGCCAACATCGTTTTGTCGCCGATGCTTACCAAGAGTTCTCTTGAACAGCGCGATCGCGGATTCGTAACGGAACTGGTCTATGGAACAACTCGAATGCGCCGGTCTTGTGACTGGTTGATCGATCGGTTTCTTCCTGATCCCGAACGAGTCGACCTGACAGCGCGCACGTGGCTTCGGCTTGGTGCTTTCCAGTTGGCGTTTCTTGGTACGCCACCACACGCAGCGGTGAGTGCGACTGTGGAAGCGGCACCTCGGAAAATCAGCGGTTTGTGCAACGCCGTGCTTCGAAAGGTTGCAACCTCGCTTCCGGTGGAGTGGCCCACCGATGCACTACGACTTTCTCAACCCGAGTGGATCGTGAATCGACTCGTAGAGGATCTCGGCATCGATCGTGCAGTCGCTGCGCTGGAGTCAATGAACGAAGCAGCCACCGTCACAACTCGCGACGACGGCTACATCCAAGACGAAGGTTCGCAACTTGTTGCAGCGGCGGTAGACGCGCAACCCGGTGATCGTGTGCTTGACATATGCGCAGCGCCTGGCGGTAAAGCCACAGCACTAGTCGCTGATGGCGCAATCGTGGTTGCTGCGGACATGCGTCCGTCGCGACTCACGTTGTTGTCGAGTAACCGCGAACGCCTTGACATCAGTCCAAGCGATATGCAGATCGTCGGCGCCGATGGAACGGCGCCCCCATTTCGCCCGCAATCTTTTGATCGCGTGCTGCTTGATGCTCCTTGTTCTGGATTGGGCGCGCTGCGTCGCCGTCCTGATGCCCGCTGGCGCATTTCTCAGACGGACATTGATGAGCTGGTGTTGATCCAGCGTCGGCTGTTTACGCAAGCGGTCGCAATGGTTCGACCAGGGGGCGAGCTCGTCTACAGCGTTTGCACCATCACCGCTTCCGAGACGTCGGAACTCGATACATGGGCGTTGCAAACATTCCCTGAACTCAAAGCGCGGCCCATCGAACAATCTCCTTGGACGCCACTCGGGCGCGGCGGACTTCTTCTCCCGCAAGATGCAGGTACCGACGGCATGTACATCCTTCGACTCGGAGTTCCCACGGACGAGAAAGTAATGAACGAATGACAGACCACGCAGCAACGACAACTCCGACAACAGGGCTATCTGCAAAAGTTCTCACTGTTTCCGATGGAGTGGTGGCCGGGACCCGTGAGGACAAGAGCGGTCAAGCACTTGTTGAACGTCTCACTGCCGAAGGTTTCGACGTGGTTGAGCATCGTGTCGTTGCCGATGGAATTCAAACCGTTGGTGAAGCAATCTTTGAAATGTCCGAACGGTTTAACGGGCTCATCATTTCTACTGGCGGTACCGGATTTGGACCCAGAGATCTTTCGCCCGAGGGGACCAAGATGATCCTCGATCGCGAAGCGCCGGGTCTTGCCGAAGCGATGCGGGGCGTGAATCCACTCGGTCGTTTGTCTCGGGGGGTCGCTGGCACACGAGGCCAAGCCCTCATTCTCAACACCCCGGGCTCCACGGCAGGAACAATCGAGTGTCTCGAAGCCGTACTCGATGTCATTCCACACGCGATTCGCCTTCTTGCAGGTGACTGAATTCCCAGCACACAGCGTTGTTCGTTGGGTTTCGGACTGAACCGCCACCGGTCGCACCCGGTACGATCGTCCCCTATCGCAACCACACCTACCGACGAGACCCGTATGGGTCAGGCAATGACTGCCGCGGCCAAAGTTCGCCGACGCGTCGCGCCTCGGCCATGGGTCGGAGCGGTGGTGGTGCCAGCTGGCCAGCCTGAACATCCCGGTTTCGAAGGCGCCACCGATGGCCGAATTGGTCCGCATGCAGAAGTAGTTGCATTGGCTGCTGCTGGTGACTCCGCAAAAGGTTCAACGCTCTATGTGACCCTCGAACCTTGTTCGCATCATGGACTCACTCCGCCATGTGCCGATGCGGTGATCAATGCCGGAGTGTCGCGAGTCGTGGTCGCGCTTGCAGATCCCGACCCAAAGGTCGCGGGCCAAGGCATCGATCGCCTTCGCGCTGCAGGGATCGATGTCGAAGTTGGGTGCCGAGCCGATGACGTTGCCCGCCAACTTGCGCCCTATCTCCACCATCGTTCGACTGGTCGTCCGTTTGTGGTGCTGAAGTTGGCATCGACCCTTGACGGTCGTACCGCTGGTCCCGATGGCACTTCCCAGTGGATTACAGGCGATGCCGCTCGCACCGATGCGCACAGACTCCGAGCAGACAGCGACGCAATTCTCGTGGGTGCCGGTACCGTCCGCGCTGACAATCCCGCCCTCACGGTTCGACTTCCCGAGAGCGAGCGCTCGACCGACGACACCGAACCGCTCCGGGTTGTTCTTGGCGCTGCCCCAGCCGACGCAGCGTTACAGCCCTGTCTTGAGGTTTCGGGAGACCTTGGGGTCATTCTCGATGACCTTGGCGCTCGCGGAGTCCTACAACTGATGGTTGAAGGCGGAGCGACGGTCGCCAAGGCCTTTCATGAGGCCGGTTTGGTCGATCGTTACGTCCTCTACATGGCTCCGGCGATTTTCGGTGGCGATGACGCCCTGAGCCTGTTCTCGGGCAAAGGAGCTCCGACCCTCGGCGACCTCTGGAGGGGTCGAATTGTGGACGTGGCCCGGGTGGGGGACGATCTCAGGCTGGAGATTGAGGCCTAAACATGTTCACCGGAATTGTTGAAGAACTCGGAACCGTGGCAACTCGTGATGGCTCGCGTCTTCGCATCAACTGTTCGAATGTTCTCGATGGCGCTTCCATTGGCGATTCCACCGCCGTGAACGGTTGCTGCCTCACGATTGTTGCGTTCGATGCTGCGGCCGGATGGTGGGAAGCCGATGTCAGCGACGAGACCTTCAACCGCACCAATCTCGGAGCACTCTCTGCGGGTGACCCAGTCAATCTCGAACGCCCCGTTCGCCTCGAAGATCGCCTCGGTGGTCACCTCGTGCAGGGTCATGTCGATGCTGTCGGCGAAGTAGTTGTTGGCGTACCTGATCTCCAAGTACGAATGCCATCGAATCTCCTTCGGTACGTCGTCGAAAAAGGTTCGATCACTGTTGATGGCATCTCGCTCACCGTCGTCAAACCTCTCGACGATGGTTTCACTGTTGCGGTCATCCCTCATACCTCTGCCGTCACCACACTCGGCCACAAAGGTCCTGGGTCTCCGGTCAATCTCGAGGTCGATGTCATGGCCAAATACACCGAGCGTCTCATCGAGGCGCAACTTGCTTCTCTCACCCGGTCCGAGGAGGACTGATGTCCACACAGGAACGTTCCGATTGGTCCGAGTACTTCGCGACTATCCCCGATGCAGTCGCCGCGATTGCGCGCGGTGAAATTGTCGTTGTTGTTGACGACGAAGACCGCGAGAACGAAGGCGACCTCATCATGGCGGCCGAATCGGCAACGGCCGAGAAGATCGCGTTTTTCGTTCGCCACACTTCGGGTGTGATTTGTACGCCCCTTACCGGCGAACGGCTCGACGAACTCGAAGTTCCCCTCATGGTGCGTGACAACACAGAAGCACAGCGCACAGCGTTCACCTATTCAGTCGACTATCGCCACGACACCTCAACCGGTATCTCGGCCGCTGACCGTGCCGCAACGATTCAGGCACTGATTGATCCCGCAACCCGGCCCGGAGATCTCGCTCGTCCCGGTCACATCTTTCCTCTTCGCTATGCCGAAGGTGGTGTGCTCAAGCGCGCCGGGCATACCGAGGCGGCCGTAGACCTTGCTCGCATGGCGGGGATGTTCCCGTCTGGTGTCCTGTGCGAAATCGTCAATGACGACGGCACGATGGCGCGTGTTCCTGATCTCGTTGAGTTCTGCAAAGAACATGATCTCTTGCTGATCTCAATCGCCGAACTGATTCGCTATCGGCGTCAGACAGAAAAATTGGTGAAGCGAATTTCAGAGGCTCGTATCCCCACCCAGTGGGGCGATTTCACTTGTTATGTCTACGAGAACGTTCTCGATGGGCAACAGCACATTGCTCTGGTGAAGGGTGCGGTTCAAGGCGAAGACAACGTTCTTGTCCGAGTGCATTCTGAGTGCCTCACTGGTGACGTGTTTGGTTCACTGCGTTGCGACTGCGGCATTCAGCTCGATAAGGCGATGGAACTGATTGATAACGAGGGGCTCGGCGTTGTCGTCTACCTGCGTGGGCATGAAGGCAGAGGCGTCGGCATCGGCCACAAGATTCGTGCATATTCCCTGCAAGACGCAGGTCAAGACACTGTTGAAGCAAACGTAAGCCTTGGACTCCCTATCGATTCACGCGAGTACGGCATCGGTGCGCAGATCCTCGTGGATCTCGGCATCACGACAATGCGAGCCCTTACGAATAATCCTTCGAAGTATGGCGGCCTTGATGGCTTTGGCCTCGACATCGTCGAACGGGTTCCGTTAGAGACGATTCCTAATCCTGAGAACATCGCCTACCTCCGCACAAAGCGCGAAAAGATGGGCCACATGCTTGAAGGGCTCGACTGATGTCATCAAACTTCCGCGCAGCAAACTCGCTTTCGAGCAACGTCGATGGCTCCGGCATTCGCGTCGGCCTCGTCTGTGGGCGCTGGAACGATCACATCACGAACCGACTCATCGAAGGTGCCGAGAACGCTCTCGCTGTTCACGGAGTTGCTGAAGCCGATGTGCTTCAGGTGTGGGTGCCAGGGGCCTATGAAGCGCCGATGGCGGCGAAAGGCCTGATCGACAGCGGCAAGGTTGATTTGGTGGTGTGTCTCGGTGCGGTGATTCGCGGTGAAACCTCGCACTATGACTTTGTCGCAGGTGAATGTGCGCGCGGAATCATGGACGTACAACTTGCAACCGGTGTCCCGGTCATCTTTGGCGTCCTCACGACCGAAAACCTCGAACAAGCACTTGCCCGTTCTTCTGACGAGGACAACAAGGGCGAGGAATGCGTTCGCACGGGTTTGGAAATGGTCAACCTTCTGCGGACAATCGCAAAGTAAGTCGCCTTTAACCTATTGCTGCACCAAAAAGTTTGCCGATGGCCATTGTTGCGGCCATCGCAACGATGCCGCCGCCGACGACCCGAAGCATCGGACGTAATGGAGCTGCGCCGCCGGCTCGAGCTCCGGCGTAGCCGAGTGCGATCAGTGCAAGCACCGAGACGAACAGCGTCGTGAGAATTCGAGCACCATCCGGCGCAAAAATGGCGGCGAGAAGTGGCAGTGCTGCTCCGATTGCAAACGATGCCATCGATGACCAGGCGGCCTGAATGGGTCGGGCGCGTGTGGCTTCGGTGATGCCGAGTTCCTCAATGAGGTGAATTCCGAGAGCGTTGTGAGCCGTGAGTTCGACTGCGACCTGTCGGGCAAGGTCGTGTTTCAGACCCTTCTCCTGGTAGATGGCAGTGAGTTCAGCCAGTTCGCGCTCGGGGGTGTGTTCAAGCTCCCACACCTCTTTGGCGATATCTGCTTTTTCTGTATCGCGCTGCGAGCTGACCGAGACGAATTCGCCGAGGCCCATTGAAAGTGCTCCTGCAGTAAGTCCTGCGACACCAGCAGTGAGAACGGCAGTTCGGCCTGAATCGGCAGCAGCGACTCCGAGAATCAGTGCAGCGGTGGAGATGATGCCGTCGTTGGCCCCAAGTACCGACGCCCGGATCCAGCCTGTTCGGTGGGTGTAGTGACGTTCGTTGTGCCTTGCCATGAGATGAGCCTACGGCGTGCAACGCCGTTTACGAACGGAAATGGGTTTCGATGTTGAGCGAGGTGGACGGTAGGTTGGTCCGATGCTCAAGCTCGTTCTGCCTAAGGGATCGCTCGAAAAAGCGACACTCGAACTTTTTGAAGCCGCTGACCTCAAGGTGTCGCGCGATTCCTCAGTCCAGTACAAAGCGACGATCGACGACCCACGAGTCATCGATGTTCGTATCCTTCGGCCTCAGGAAATCCCGGTCTACGTCGCCGAAGGACTGTTTGATCTCGGAATCACCGGCCGCGACTGGATTGAAGAGACGAACTCAAGCGTCGAGTCCTTAGGTGAACTGAAGTACTCGAAGGTCACGAGCAATCCGGTTCGCATCATCGTTGCGGTGCCGAAGGATTCTCCCTACGAAAGTGTCGCCCAACTTCCTCAGGGTGTTCGGGTGTCGAGCGAATACCCGGAACTCACTCGTCGGTATTTTGCCGATAAGGGCATCAACGCCGATATCAAGCTCTCCTACGGTGCAACCGAGGCGAAGGTTCCTGACATCGTGGATTGCATCGTCGACATCACCGAGACAGGTAGTGCACTTCGCGCCGCTGGCTTAAAGATCATCGACACGATCTTGGTTTCCTACACCGAGATGATCGCCAATCCGCAGTCGTATGCCGATCCTGCGAAGGCACATGCAATGCGCCAGTTGCGGACGTTGCTCGAGGGTGTTCTCGATGCACGGGGCAAAGTGTTGGTGAAGTTGAATGTTCCTACCGATCGCCTCGATGCAGTCATTGCTGTCCTTCCTTCGATGAAGTCGCCGACAGTGAATGAACTGTTTGGTGGCGCTGGTTACGCAGTTGAATCAGTCGTCGAGAAGAGCGGCATCAATGTGCTGATCCCGGCACTCTCTGACGCCGGCGCGACCGACATTCTCGAACTCCCAATTTCCAAGATCGTTCCGTAATCGTGTCAATGGCTCCCCAGACCGTGCCGTTGAGTGATGGCAGGGGAGTGGTCGCGTCATTCGACGATCCGCGAGGAATTGGTGTTGTTCGTCGAGATGATGGAACGGAGTACCCGTTTCATTGCACAGCGATAGGGAACGGCACACGAACGATTGCCTTTGGGTCTGCCGTCTCCTTTTCGGTGGCGGCAGGAAGAGGCGGTCGATGGGAAGCAATCGCGATTGTGGAAGTAGGCGACTGACCTGATGGGTGCGCTTGCGATTCGCACCCAGGGACTGACCCTCGCGTATCGACACGGTCGCGGCATTAACGATGTTGACCTCGAAGTGCCTGCCGGCGAGGTCTTCGGATTCCTTGGTCCCAACGGGGCGGGCAAGACAACCACGATCCGTGTGCTTCTTGACCTCATGCGACCAACCGCTGGGTCGGCCTCAGTGCTTGGCCTCGACAGCCACGGCGAATCGCTCAAGATTCGTGAACGCACCGGTTACTTGCCTGGCGATTTCTCGTTACCTCCCTCGCTGACGGGAGCGCAGGTCCTTGATTGGTTGTCCTCACTTCGACCGAACACGCCACCGGACCGGCGAGAAGAACTCGTTCAGCGATTTGCGGTTCAGCTTGATCGTCCAATGAAACAACTTTCAAAAGGCAATCGGCAGAAGATTGGTTTGGTGCAGGCATTTCAGCATTCGCCCGAACTTGTGATCCTGGATGAACCTACAAGTGGACTTGATCCTCTGATGCAAGACGAATTTCATCGTTTGGTACGTGACTACGTCGCCGAAGGTGGAACGGTATTTCTCTCTTCGCATTCGCTTGACGAAGTGCAGCACACTGCCGATCGAGTCGGAATCGTCCGCGATGGGCGACTCGTTACCGTCGAAACGGTCGATGACCTTCGTGGACGTGGTGTTCGACGAGTCACGCTGACGGTTGCAGCGGGCTCGGGTGACCTTGTCGAAGGACAATTGCGTGTGCTCGATGGGATTTCAGATGTCACTCGTCGTGGTGACGTCTTTGAGTTTGCCGTTGTCGGTTCGTATTCGTCGGTGCTTGCAGGTCTCGGTCAACTGCCAGTGATCGACATGCTGAGTCGCGCCGCTGATCTCGATGAAGTATTTCTCTCCCTCTATCGGGGGACTGACGCGTGATCGCTCAACGATTCCCTGTCTTTGCCCAAGGCGTGCGAGACCGACGCAAGTCGCTCGTGTGGTGGTCGGTGGGCGTCACCGTCTACATCGGCGTCATTGCTGCGATGTGGCCATCGATCCGTGGTGCGGCAGGGTTGAGCGACATCATGAGTCAGTTGCCGCAGCCGATTCTCGACCTAATGGGCGCGTCCGACTACGACATTTCGACAGGTGCTGGGTACGTCTCCGGAGAATTGTTCGGGTTCATGATTCCGATCTTCATCCTCATACTCACGATCGGAGCAGGTGCAGCGGCAATCGGCGGTGCAGAGGAACGCGGAACACTTGACCTATTGCTTTCTCATCCGATCAGTCGGCGACAGGTGTTACTGCAAAGCGCTGCGCTTGTGGCCGTTGAAGCGCTTCTCTTTGGAGTCGTCATCGTCGTGACATTGGCGATTGCGACTCCGCTGGCTGATCTGCAGATTGCATTTGTGTATTCAATCGGCGCGGCGTTTGGAATTGTCTTTCTTGGCGTGGCCCTTGGTTGGATAGCACTTGCGGTCGGAGCTGCGACTGGTTCCCGAAGTCTTGCGTTGGCGAGTACCGGATCGTTGGCAGCGGTCACGTACTTGCTTGGTTCGCTGTCAGGGCTTGTCGACTTTCTCCACAACGCAAAATGGATCTCACCGTTTTTTTACGCCAACGACGGGGCGCCACTTGTGCATGGCTACACGTGGTGGCATGGACTCGTACTCGCAGGTGTTGGCGTGATGGCGTTGGTGATCGGCATCATTCGGTTCGATCGGCGCAACCTGTCGAACTAATTCGGGCGTGGTCTGGGTCTCTCTCAAGACTCCGAAGCGTTGACCCGCTGGACGTAGACGGTCTGCAACACGGTGAGGGCCTGGCGAAGTTCTGCGCCGCTCTCGGGAAGGCGGTCCTCGGTGGCATCGAGCATCGACGTCATCGCGTCGATCGCGAGACGGACTTCGTCGTATTTCGGCTCGGGCTGGTCGAGATGCACGGCCGCGAGTTCATAGAGGCCCATGAGATGGTTGGCCACGAAGGCCGAAGCCGGATGTGCGAGCAACTGACGCTGCACCTCGGCCATTCGAGCGATCATTTCTTCGGCCTGGGCCCGTTCCTCTGGGGAAAGATCGTCGAGATTGGGGCCTCCGAGCATTTCCGAGGCGCTGGTGGCCGGGCGCTCCTCGGCTCCGGAACGCTCGACAGGAACCTCTCCATCTGGTGTCCACAGGCTCATCGGGGGCTCTCTTTCGTGCCATTTGGCCCCAAGCAGCAGAGCCGGATTTGGCTCGTATTGCGCTGGGGTGGGTTGGACCCGGTATCGTAGGCGCCTCACAACTGAACGGAAGCGGGGCCTCGGCTCCCACCCGGCCACATCGCAGCAGCGTCATCGTTCCGAATCGTGCGCCCGGGTCGCAACATTCTCCTTTCTGTCAGCCTCCTTTGTGCGCTTGCACACTGGTTCTGACAGGTCACTCCGTCGCATATCGGAGTTTCGGTGGGTGTCGGCTTTCGTCCGGCGCCTGCCGTTTTTCATTCTCGGGCCTGTCCTGATTGCGAACAACACAAGGCGCCACGTCCCAATCACAATGCGCAGGGAGGACCTGGCACGAATGAGGAGTGACCGGCCATAGCTACGGCCGCCAATACCGAGCCCCGGATCAACGATCGCATTCGCGCACGCGAAGTGCGGCTCGTTGGACCCGATGGCGCCCAGATCGGAATTACGCCGCTACCCGAAGCACTTCGGATGGCTCTAGAGCTTGAACTCGATCTCGTTGAGGTGGCCGATAAGGCCAACCCACCTGTCTGCCGAATCATGGATTACGGCAAGTACAAGTACGAGGCCGCACAGAAGGCGAAGGAGTCACGCAAGAAGAGCACCAACGTCGTGGTCAAGGAAATGAAGTACCGGCCGAAGATCGGCATGGGTGACTTCGACACCAAGACCAAGAAGGTGGAGCAATTCCTGAACGAAGGGCACAAGGTCAAAGTCACGATCATGTTCCGAGGCCGCGAGATGCAGCATCCGGAACTCGGTCGCAAGATTCTTGACCAGGTCGCTGAAGCGGTCACCGAAGTCGCCAAGGTAGAGATTTACCCACGACTCGACGGCCGCAACATGACCATGGTCCTCGGACCCGACAAGAAGGCACAGGCCGCCGCCGAAAAGCGACGCCACACCGACGACTCGGAGACATCGGCGACTTCCACTCCCACCGAACCAGTAGCAACCGAATCGGTCCCGGCCGAACCAGTTGCATCCGAACCAGCAGCAACCCCGATCGAGGCGACCGAACCAGTCGCCATCGACGAAGCCTGAAACCCACCCGCCCTGAGCGGATCACAGCAGGAGGCAGTTATGCCGAAGATGAAGACCCACAGCGGTGCCAAGAAGCGTTTCAAGATCACTGGCTCCGGAAAGATCACCCGCCGCAAGGCTGGGCTGAACCACATCCTTGAAAAGAAGTCACCGAAGACCAAGCGTCACCTCGAGGGCGATTACGTACTCGCTCCCGGCGATGCCGCTCGTGTCCGACGCCAGCTCGGCATCTGACTCCACCCGATTTCCGATCACTTACTGAATCTCTCACGAATAGGAGACACCGATGGCAAGAGTCAAGCGCGCTGTCGCCAGCAAGAAGCACCGTAAACAGACCCTCGAGCGTGCCAAGGGGTACTACGGCAATAAGAGCCGTTCCTACCGCGCCGCCAACGAGCAGGTCATGCATTCGCTCCAGTACGCGTTCCGCGACCGTCGCGCACGCAAGGGCGACTTCCGTCAGCTCTGGATCCAGCGCATCAACGCCGCATGCCGCCTTAACGGCACGACCTACAGCCGCTTCATCGCTGGTCTGAAGGACGCAGGTATCGAAGTCGATCGCAAGGTTCTTGCCGATCTCGCTGTCACCGATCCGGCGGCATTCACCGCCCTGGTCGAGGCAGCATCTGCTGCTGCGGCCAGCGCCTGAACCACTCTTCGCCCCGGTGGTCGTCGAACCGACGCCGCTTTCGGCGAGTAATCCAAGAATTGCTTCCTTACGGCGCCTTTCGGGGCGCCGTAAGGCGCGTCTTGAGGCAGGTCGATTCATCATCGAAGGGCCGGTTCCGATTGCAGAACTTCTCGGTGCCGGCGCCGATCTCGATGAGCTGTATGTCGATCTCGACCAATGGGCGCAGGTCGATGATCGATCGCCGTTACGTGTTGTAGTTCGCGATGCTGACGCTGCAGGTGTGCCGGTATGGGGTCTGACCTCATCGGTGTTCGCGTCGGTTAGCGATACGAGTACACCGCAGGGTGCGCTGGCGCTAGCGATTCGGTCCGTGGCGCCGGTCGGCTCATTCGCCGATCTCGATGGCCCAGTACTGGTGCTCGTCGACATTTCCGATCCGGGCAATGCCGGCACGTTGGTTCGCGCTGCCGAAGCGGCGGGTTGTGCCGGCGTCGTTTTCGCTGGCACCTCGACCGATCCGTTTGGGCCCAAAGCCGTTCGAGCCGCAGCGGGTTCGATCGTTCGACTGCCAGTTGCCGAAGAATCGGAAACCCTTCTGGCCCTTGAGGCTCTTGAGTCCGATGGCCGAATGCTCGTTGGCACTGTGGTCGACGGGGGAGTTGCGCCAGAGGCCACCGATCTTTCCGGTTCTGTCGCGATTCTCATTGGGTCCGAGGCTCACGGCCTCCCGTCAGAGGTCATCGCCGCATGCACCGCCACGATCACGATCCCAATGCAGTCCGCCGTCGAATCGATTAACGCTGCGGTGGCCGGAGCCGTCGTACTCTTCGAAGCGGCGCGCCAGCGCCGGAACGCATGATCGCTCTTAAAAAGAATTGGACCCACCGACCCGTGGCTAGAAGGCTCCTCCTCCGATGATTGACGACATCAAACGAATCGGGGCCGATGCGCCCGCTCGGATCGCCGCTGCGACGACCGTCGATGAGCTGCGCACGGTTGAAGCTGACCTTCTTGGGAAGAAGGGCGAACTCACGGCCCTCAAAAAAGGGATGGGCGGACTCGATCCCGAAGGGCGCAAAGTCGCTGGCGCTGCGTTGAACGAAGCGCGCGAGTCCATCGAAACTGCACTCGCATCGCGCCGAACGGAACTAGAAGCCGCCGAGCGCGCAGCAACAGTTGCCTCGGAACGACTTGACCTCACAGAACTTGTCGATCTGCCCGAACGCGGCTCATTGCATCTGGTTACCCAGACCTGGGACCGACTCGTCGATGTCTTTATTGGTATGGGCTTCACCGTTGCGGAAGGTCCGGAAGTCGAAACCGATTGGTACAACTTCGAGGCACTCAACATTCCTGCAGCGCATCCGGCGCGCGGAATGTGGGACACGCTCTACGTCGACCTCGGTGATCCGGAAACTGTTCTGTTACGCACGCACACCTCGCCGGTCCAGATCCGCGTAATGACCGACGGTGAACCACCGATCTATGCAGTCATGCCTGGTCGCGTGTATCGACGCGACACCGCCGATGCATCGCATATGCCGGTGTTCCACCAAATCGAAGGTCTTGTTGTCGACCGCAATATTTCGTTTGCCGATCTGGCCGGAACGCTCGAAGCATTCACCAGTGCCTACTTCGGTGGTTCGATTCATTCGCGCTTACGCCCTTCCTACTTCCCGTTCACTGAGCCATCTGCTGAATACGACATCAATTGCGTGTTCTGCGAAGGCAACGGTTGCCGCACCTGCGGACAAACCGGATGGCTAGAACTCGGTGGTTGCGGAATGGTTCACCCAACTGTGCTCACCAACGTCGGACTCGATCCAGAAGAATGGTCAGGGTTCGCATTCGGATTCGGTCTTGATCGTTTGTCGCTCATGCGTCACGGCGTTGACGACATTCGCGAGATGTACACCGGCGACGTTCGATTCCTGGAGCAGTTCCCCTCATGAAGGTTCTTCTTTCTTGGTTGCAAGAGTTCGCACCGTTCCCGAGCGAGGATCCCGTTGCTCTCGGCGATGTCATGAGCGATCTCGGAATGGCCGTTGAATCGATCGAACGGATCGGTGAAGGACTCGACGGCATCGTCACGGTCAAGGTGCTTGAACTTCGGAAGCACCCCGATGCCGACAAGATCCAACTTGTCGACGTTGATCTTGGCGACGGCGAAGCTCTGCAGATTTGTTGTGGGGCAACGAACCTCACAGTTGGCGATGTTGTCCCACTGGCCACCTTGGGCACCACGATGCCCGATGGCATGGAAATCGCACGGCGCAAGATGCGTGGTGAATGGTCGAACGGAATGTTGTGTTCAGGTCGAGAACTCGCACTCGGTGAAGACCACTCGGGCATTTACATTCTTGATCCGGCGCTTGCGCTCGGCACGCCAATCGTCGAAGCACTTGGCATCACGCCAGATGTTCTCTTTGATCTTGAAATCAACCCCAATAGGCCCGACGCGATGTCGGTTGCAGGTGTTGCGCGCGATCTTGCAGCTCGGCTCGGGTTGCCGTTCGCGATTCCAACTCCGGCCATTGACGAGGTTGCTGGCGATGCTGCGGCAATTGCATCTGTCGACATCATCGATCCCGACCTCTGTGGGCTGTTCCACCTTCGCGTCATTGAGGGAATCAAGATTGAACCGTCGCCACGTTGGATCGCCGATCGTTTGACCGCGTTGGGCATGCGTCCCATTAACAACGTGGTTGATGCGTCGAACTACGTGATGCTCGAACTTGGTCAACCCAATCACACCTACGACCTGGCAAAAGTTCCAGGCGGATCACTTCGCGTTCGTTGGGCACGAGATGGCGAAACGATCACCACGCTCGATGGTATTAAGCGCTCGCTTACTGGTGGCCGTGATGGGGTCATCACCGACGCAACCGACGTCCCGGTCGGCATTGCCGGTGTCATGGGTGGAGCGTCGACGGAAATTTCCGAGACCACCACAAGCGTGTTGCTCGAGTGTGCATGGTGGCAGCCAATGGCCATTGCCCGTTCTTCGAAGTTCATGGGACTTCGTTCCGAAGCGTCTGCTCGTTTTGAACGGGGTGTTGACCCGGAAATTGTTGATCTCGCTGCGCGCCGCCTCGTTGAGTTGTTGGCACCTTCGGGTGCCCGTCTCGTACAGGGTTCGGTGACTGTTCACGGAGATCTTCCGGTGACGCCTGCGGTTCGCGTGCGCGCAAAGCGCGTGAATCAACTCCTCGGTACTGAGATCTCAACCGAACAGATCGTTTCGTTGCTCACCCCAATTGGCTTTGTTTGTGAAGAGGCCGGAGAAGCAGACGTTCTTTCTGTGACGGTTCCAACGTTCCGCCCGGATACAACGACCGAAACCGATGTCATTGAGGAAATCGCTCGTCACTTTGGTTACAGCCGCATCGTCGGTCGTGCCCCAACGTCAGCGCACACGGGATCTTTGACCCCGATTCAGCGCGATCGTCGCATCATCCGGCAGATTCTTGTTGGGCTCGGCATCCACGAAGCAATGCCGCTTCCGTTCCTTGCTCCCGGTGACCTTGCGCGATGTGGACTGCCACCCGAGGCCGTCACCGTGACCAATCCGCTTGCGGCGGAAGAAAGCATTCTGCGTACGTCACTGCGCCCGGGCTTGTTGCGTGCGATTGCTTACAACGAATCGCATCGAATTGATTCAGCCGCATTGTTCGAAATCGGCAAGTCCTTTGGGGTACCGACTGCTGGCACGACTCTTCCCGACGAGCGCGAACATCTCGCGGTTGCGATTGCAGGATCGGATGCGTACGCCGTCGCAAAGGTTTGGGCCGTGCTCTCCGAAACTCTCGGACTCGATGGCATCGCCATCGATCAATCGACACCACCTGCAGGCCTGCATCCCGGCCGAAGTGGCGTTCTCGTAAGCGGGGGAGTCCTCGTCGGTGAAATCGGCGAGATCGATCCAGGCGTGCTCGATGCGCTCGGCATTCGCGAGCGGGTTGCGTGGCTTCAGCTCGACCTTGGCGCAGCGTTGGCTGAGCCTCACGGCGAGCATCGGTACCACCCCATCAGCCGCTATCCATCGAGCGATCTCGATCTCGCGTTCGAAGTCAGCGATTCGGTCCCCGCTTCCACCATTGCAGCGGTGATCCGTGAAGCCGCTGGCCCCTTACTGGTCGATCTCTCGCTGTTCGATGTCTTCCGTGGCCATCCGGTCCCCGAAAGCCACCGCAGCCTCGCCTACCGTTTACGACTGCAGGCGCAGGACCGAACGCTGACCGAGGAAGACCTCTCGGGAATCCAGCGCACGGTGGTCGATGGGGCGGCATCGGCTGGAGCCGTTCTGCGAGGGTAGAGAGACAAGATGAGCAGAAGCCCTTTCTGCATAATCTTGCATTGAACTGCATGATCTTGTAAGTTACTTGCGTGACTTCTGTTGGAATCATCGGCGCTTCGGGTTTCACCGGGGCGGAACTTCTTCGGCTCATTGCCGCGCACCCGCACTTCGAACTGGCTTTCGCCACGGGCGATAGTCAGGCAGGGGTGGCGATAGCCGATCTCTACCCAAGTCTTGCGGCCGCGTATGGCGGCATTGAGTTCGCGGGCTACGACGACTCATTGCTTGATGGCGTCGACCTCGTGTTCTGCGGACTTCCTCATGGGGCTTCGCAGGCACTTATGCCGACGCTCGTGCAAAAGGTCCAGTGGGTCGTCGATCTCGCCGCCGACTTTCGGTTGCAAGACGCGTCGCTCTACCCACAGTGGTACGGCGAATCTCATCCGTGTCCCGAGCTTCTGCCTCAGTTCGCCTACGGATTGCCCGAGTTGTACCGGTCGCAAATCGCAGCCGCGTCGGCGGTTGCCGTTCCGGGGTGTTATCCCACGTGCACGACCTTGGCGATTGCGCCACTCGTTGTGAATGGACTTGTCCACCTCGACGGAATCGTGGTCAATGCTGCAAGCGGCGTGTCCGGCGCTGGTCGGCCGCCGAAGCCGAACACCACGTTTTGCACGGTCGATGAAGATTTCACTGCTTACGGATTGTTGAATCACCGGCATACGCCCGAGATCGAGCAGAACATTGCAGCGTTGGCCTCATCAGATTCCTCGTCAGTGTCGGTGTTGTTTACCCCGCACCTCGCTCCGATGAATAGGGGAATGCTCGCAACTTGTTATTTGCGGCCTACGGGATCAAAGAACACCGCTCAACTGCTTGAGATCTATGAAGAGTTCTACGCGGATGAACAATTTGTCGTCGTCACCGAAGGTTCGCCATCGACAAAAGCCTGTTTGAGTTCAAACACCGCACACGTCACTGTTCGGGCCGACGAACGCACCGGTCACATTGTTGCGATCGGCGCAATCGACAATCTCACAAAGGGTGCATCTGGTCAGGCCATTCAGTGCGCCAACATCCTTGCTGGGTTGCCCGAAGCAACCGGCCTTTCTTCGATTGGGGTCTACCCGTGAGCGTCACCGCTGCTCCTGGTTTTGTTGCCGCTGGTGTCGCTGCTGGCATTAAGGCGTCGGGCAATCCCGATCTTTCACTTGTTGCAACTGCCGATGGGAAACCAGTGGCAGCTGCAGGCGTTTTCACTCGCAACAAAATGACAGCTGCTCCTGTCATCACGACTCGGGCGCACCTCGAGGCAACCGCCGGTCACGCTGTTGCCGTTGTGCTCAATAGCGGCAACGCGAATGCTGCGACGGGTCAGCAAGGCATCGATGACGCCGAAGCGATGTGTGCGGCCGTGGCGACCGAGCTCGGTGTCGATGCGTCCCAGGTGCTTGTTTGCTCCACCGGACTCATCGGTATCCCTATGCCGATCGATGTCATCAAGGCGGGCATCCCATCTGTCGT
>CAEZVV010000020.1_pt1 | contig 19553 bp, 20 predicted proteins | sample 7264831 | NCBI WGS metagenome assembly CAEZVV01 (sample SAMEA6813865, study PRJEB35770) | uncultured Microthrixaceae bacterium | biome: Freshwater; feature: Freshwater reservoir; material: water | place: Czech Republic | collected 2017-07-26 | depth 0.5m m | reverse complement strand
TGAGTCGTGTGTCCACGAGTAGATGACGCGCAGGTCTGACAGTGCGGCAAGTCGGACGGGTGGACGCATGTAATCAGCGAAGACAAAGAAGGTTCCCCCGAAGGGGATGAGACCACCATGTGCGGCCATTCCGTTCATCACTGAACCCATCGCGTGCTCGCGAACCCCGAAGTGAATCTGACGACCGTCGCGGTTTAGGCGAGAGAACGCAACGGCACCATCGAGTTCGACGCCGCAGTTGCCCGTGAGGTCGGCGCCTCCACCCATGAGGCCGGGAACCACTGGGGCAAGTGCGTTCAGGACCTTCTTGCCGGCGCTGCGCGTCGCAACGGATTCGCCCGCTTCCCAAACGGGCAAAGAGTCCTGCCAACCATCGATGCCGCGTCCTTCGAGTACCGCATCAAGTTCGGCGCGGTTCTCGGTCCAGTTCTCGTAGAGCGCATACCAGGCCTCGCGTGCCACTCGACCGCGGACACCCGCGCCACGCATGTGTTCGAGAACATCCTCAGGCGACCAGAACGATTCATCAGGCATGCCCATGACGGCTTTCGTTGCCGCGATCTCTTCGGCCCCAAATGGATTGCCATGTGCATGGGCGGTGTCGGTGAACTTTGGAGAGGGATAGCCGATATGGCTGCGTAGAACGATCAGTGAAGGTTTGCCGTCGATGTTCTTGGTCCGGTTGATCGCGGCTTCAAGTGCGTCGATGTCTTCGCCAATTTCACCGACGTTTTCAACGTGCCAGCCGTAGGAGCGGAAGCGCTCCGCTGCGTCATCTGAAAGAGCAAGTTCGGTGGGACCGTCGATCGAGATGTGGTTGTCGTCATAAATCGCAACGAGTTTGTCGAGTCCGAGGTGTCCAGCAAGTGACGCAGCTTCGTGAGAGATGCCTTCTTCAAGGTCTCCGTCGCCACACAGAACAAATGTGTGGTGGTCAAACAGTTGCGGTCCGAATTGTGCACGCAGCGCATGCTCGGCGAGGGCGAGACCAACGGCATTCGCAAGACCCTGTCCGAGGGGTCCCGTAGTGACCTCGATACCTGGTGTGTGGCCACGTTCTGGATGACCCGCAGCAGGGGACCCGAATTGGCGGAAGTTCTTGATGTCATCGAGCGAAAGGCCAAAGCCGGTCAGATAGAGCATCGAATACTGGAGAATCGATGCGTGCCCACCGGATAGAACAAATCGGTCTCGATTCGGCCATTCCGGGCAACTGGCGTCGTAGCGCATGACTCGCGCGTAGAGCGCGTAGGCCAATGGCGCAAGGGCCATGGCGGTTCCGGGATGACCGGAGTTCGCCTTCTGGGGGGCATCCATGGCAAAACCACGGACGACGTCGACGGTTCGGGATTCGATTCGGCTGTCGGTCACGGCCGCACCTTAGTGGTGGCGACGTCCGAAGATGACTGCTGACAGGGGAGCGGCTGAGAGACCGGGTCCACTGGAACCGGTTCCGATCACTGTCGACACGTGGACTCCGGCATATGAAGCAGTCCCGAGTGACTCTGTAAGGGAACCCAAATCGCTCACACCTTCATTGTCTGCCTCGGGGTCAAGAAGTGAACACGTAAAGATCAGAGCGCCCGATGAGCGGCTGCCAACGAATGCTTCGTTGAGGCCAGAGATTGAGCCGGGCGAATCTTTTCGATGAAACGCAACGATTGTTCCTTGAGGGAGAGACGCTGCGACCGCGAGCGCACCAGTCTCACGGTCTGCCCCCAACACTTCGTGAACATCGATGATCATCACCGTTTCAGGGTCGAGTACCGCGAGGGCAAGATTCTGGGCCGCAGAACCACGATCTTCGAGATCGGCCTGGTGAAGAACTTCGTAGGCCACGTCCAAAGCGGGGGCCCCATCGAGTTCGCACACCATTGCGCCCGTTGAACTCGTAATCGTCATCGGGCCTGCTAACGGTGCTGAACCGTGAGCGAGCATTGCTTCGGCGGCAGTCGTTTGGAATGCAACAGCGACACAACCGAAGGAGCGGCCGGTGGAATCCTGGATCGCAGGGGTTCCGTTGGACCCGGACAGGAGGCCGCCGGAGATGACCTTGTTGGTTCGGAGTTCGCAGAGCGAATCGATCGTTTGCGTCACCATCGGCACCGACGGATCTGCAAGAACGATCACGGTTTGTGCCGTGGCGAGTTGACGTGTCGACAGGTAGTCGACGCCAGCGAGTCCTTCATCGAGCCCGACGAACGCGACGTCATCCTCAAGTGTTTCGGACCAGTACGACCAGAGACTCAGAGCGGCATTCCCGTCCACCTCTGAGCCCGCTCCGATGACGCCTGAGGAAGACACGAAGAGAAGCTTCTTCGGATTGAGAAGAACGTCGATAGCTCCAAGGATGTCTTCGGAGGCCCCGCTGAATGCCGATGTTGCGAACACGATCGCTAGATCGGGCGATGGCCTTCCGAGATCAAGGATGTCGGCGATGACATCGCCAGTTGCATGCGAGGCGATCGGATGGGTCGAGAGCGCCGCTGCGCTTTGCATTATGAGACTGGAGGCAAAAGTGTGAACGGAACGATCGTCACCGGACCGAGATCGACACGGCAATGAGCTTCGATTGTTCCGTACTCTTCAAACATCAGTTCCGCTCGGACAAGTCGATAGTTGAACTTGCCGGGTTCGACCTGAAGAGGTTGCACATTTCGAGCGATCTGTTCCTCACCTCGGAGATAGACCACCTCGAGAGCTCCGGAATCTCGCGATCCAGGCGGGCAGTGAACGATCACGCAGAGATGTGGTTCAAGCGATACCGGGACAGCATGCGGAGCAGCGGCCGAGAACTGAATGCCAGTGATGTCGATGCGGGTGGAAGGACCATCGACCTGACGAGTGTCGATGCCTTCGATGAAAAGGGCCGAGAGGATCTCCATGGCCAAGAAGGTAATCGGAGTCACCTGCCTGGCGAACAGTCCGCCGCTAGCCTCATTTGATGGCCGTAGGGGAGGGTGCGACACCAACACGTGAGGTAATCCTCATTGAGGCTGAGCTTTGCTTCGCTGAAAATGGCTTTGATGGAACCTCTTTGAATGACATTGCCGGTGCTGTTGGGATCCGCCGATCAAGTGTCCTTCATCATTTCCCCTCGAAGGAGGCCATCTACAAGGAAGTCTTTGATCGGGCTCTTGCGGGATGGATACTCCAAGTAGACGCAGCGACCGACTCTCCCGTTCAAGGCTGGGAGAAGGTTGATCTCGTCCTCACCGCTGGCTTCACGTTCTTTATGGAGAACTCCCAGTTTGTGAGAATCGTCCGTCGCGAAGCTCTCGACGGTGGCCGCAGGCTCGGTGTCGATCTCGGCGTAGCACTTCGCCCGCTTTTCGAAAAGGCGGTCGACTACTTCACTGTCGAGATGGAAGCGGGAACCTTTCGGAGATTCGATGCCGAACAACTCATGCTCACTGGTTACGGCGCGCTCCTCAGTTACTTCAGCGACCTTCCCTTCATCGAGGGTCTACTTGATCGGGACCCACTGGCTCTTGATGCACTCGAGCAGCGGCTTCAACACCTTCGCCTGTTCTTCCGGGCCGCTCTCGAATCATGACGACAACACTTTCTGAAGCCGAATCGAAAACTCTGCTTTCAAGGTTCGGAGTGAAGTTCCTTCCGGAAGCCCTCGTCGTTAGCCCCGCAGAAGCGATCCTCTTTGCTGAGGATTTCGCTGCGCCAATGGCTCTGAAACTTTGTGGGTCGAACATCGCTCACAAATCTGAGCGGGGGCTCGTTCACTTAGGTGTCGTTGGCTCCGATGCGATCAGCCGGTCGTGCCAAGAGTTGCTCGATGCTGCGCGCCCTGAGGACAACGCGATCGGAGTACTCATCGCCCCGATGGCCTCAGGCCTGCGCGAGTTCATCGCGGGAATCGCTATCGATCCTGTGTTCGGACCCACTGTCGTGTTCGGAATCGGGGGAGTCCTGGCAGAAGCGATTGCAGATGTAACTGTGCGGCTCGCTCCTCTGAGACGTCATGATGCAATCGACATGTTGCAGTCGTTGCGAAGCCAGTCGTTATTCGGACCATTCCGTGGCGAGCCAGCAGTAGATATCGACGCACTCGCGGATCTGCTCTGCGCGTTGTCTTCTGCCGCTTCGGCAATAGACGGGCTGGTCTCGATCGATCTCAACCCGGTCATGATCGTTGATGGCTTGCCGGTTGCTCTCGACGCTCTTGTCGAGATGTCCTCAGAGGTAACGGCTTCGTGATTTCCACCGATCATTTCAAGGCCCTGTTCGATCCGAGAGCAATCGTCGTCGCTGGAGCGTCAACACATCCGGGCAAGTTTGGATTCGTGGCGTTACACAACATTCTTTCTTGCGGATATGCGGGAGAAGTCTTCGCCACAAACCGTGAACGATCCGAAGTGCTGGGGAGGCCGACGCTTGCGGATCTCACCGAGGTACCCGACGGCGTCGCCGACCTCGTTTTCGTCTGCACCCCTGCAGCATCGAACCCCGAGCTTTTGCGACAGGCTGCTGCGAAAGGTATTCGTGCCGCCTTTATCGCATCGGCTGGATATGGCGAGTCAGGGGAAGACGGCCTGAAACTGCAGTCCGAACTCGTCGAACTCGCGAACGAACTCGACCTCCTGGTTGTCGGACCAAACGGACAAGGCTTGGTATCGACGCCCTCCCACCTGTGCGCTCAAATTGTTGCGCCGTACCCGCCAGCGGGTCGTATTGGAATCGCGAGCCAGTCAGGCAATTTCGTTTCGTCATTTATGAACCTGTCTCGACAAAGCGGTGTCGGCGTGAGCCGTGCAATTTCCGTTGGGAACGCAGCACAGGTCGGCGTCATAGACATGCTTGAGTACTACGCCGACGACACCGAAACCACGGTGGGTCTCGTGTATCTCGAAGGCGTGGCCGAAGGTCGTGACTTTGCCGATCGTCTTGAGGCAGTTTGTCGCCGGATGCCCGTTGTCATTCTGAAAGGTGGCGCATCAGGATCAGGAGCAAAGGCGGCTGCGAGCCACACTGGTTCGCTGGCGACAGACGATCGAGTATTCGACGGTATGTGCCGGCAAATGGGAGCCGCTCGTGCGAGTTCGGTAGCTGAAGCGTTTGATATCGCAGCTGCATTTGCGACTCTTCCGGTTCCGGCGGGGCCGCGGGTAGCGGTCGTGACCACCGTGGGAGGATGGGGCGTGCTCGCTGCCGATGCCACTGCAACCACGAACCTGGAACTTGTCGATCTACCCGACGATCTGAGATCAACTCTCGACGGGTTGCTGCCACCTCGGTGGAGCCGCAATAACCCGATCGATTTAGCAGGCGGCGAAACAAAGGACACCGTGCCAGCGGTGCTTGATGCTGTCGTAGGCCATTCATCTATCGATGCGACGCTCGTCCTCGGTATGGGCATCCAATCGAATCAAGGTCGCCTTGAAAAAGAAGGCCCGTTCTACCCCGATCACGGACTTGAACGAATTGTTGCGTTTCATGATCGACAGGATGCTCGTTACGTCGAAGTTGCCCTCGCTGCTTCGGCTGCGTCGAATAAGCCCGTACTCATCGCTTCAGAGTTGTCTGTCGCCGATCCATCGAATGCAGCGGTTTCAGCTGTGCGTGATGCCGGGCGCTATTGCTTTCCCTCAGCAGAGAGGGCAGTACGGGCACTGCATTTCCTCAATGAACGAGTGCGGTGGTTGAAATCGTTCTCGACTGAGTCGCTACCCGCACGCTGATGTTGATTCGCAAGATTTTTGCTGCAGCGGTCGCGAGCCTGTCTCTTGTCGTCGTCTTCGCTTCGCCATCTATCGGTGCATCTGACAACGATTCAAATTTGATCACTCCGACCTCCGTAACGCCAACAACGCCACTGCTTTCGGCTCGAAGGTTTCCGGGCGTACTTCAATCCACAAGTGCCGATCCCGAGCTCTCAGCATCGATTGATCAATTCCTCAACAAGGTCGTGGGTTCGACCTGTGTGATCGTTGAACTGGACGGACGTACTGTCTACGAGCGCCGATCTTCTGAAACATTCGTTCCCGCGTCAACGATGAAGTTGGCGACGGCTATGGCGGCGCTCGACATTCTCGGCGCAGACTCGAAATTCTCCACGCGTTTCGTTGCGGAGAAGCAGCCAAAGAACGGAGTGATCGATGGCGATCTCTACGTGATAGGTGGCGGAGACCCACTACTTGCGACATCGGGTTATAAGACTGTGTTCGACGACCCAGATCAGTTTTATGAGGACTTCACCAAGATCGCCGACGCACTGAATGAGGCTGGTATCCGCTCCATTACGGGTGACCTCATTGGTGATGACTCGAGATACGACGACGTTCGATGGGTGTCGACCTGGCCAGCTCGCTATCAAGTTGGTGGAACGGTTGCTCCTCTTTCGGCGCTCCTCGTTAATGATGGAAATACCGGCTACACAGACACACCAAACGAAGCGACGACTAATCGTAAAGCTGGAGACTCGCCGCTTTTGTTTGTGCAGACCCTTCGCACCGTTCTCAACTCAAAGGGCATTGCTGTTGGGGGAGTCGCAACAACCGGTCAAGCGCCAGCTGACGCAGAAGAGATCAGCACTTTTGATTCCGTCCCAATGTCTGAAGTACTCACCGAAATGCTCAAGAACTCTGACAACACCACCGCCGAGCTTGTACTGAAGGAAATTGGACTTCAAGCAAAGGGACAAGGAACGACAGCAGCCGGTATCGAAGCCACCAAAGAGTCACTCAAAAGACAAGGCTTCAGCATCGACGACCTTGTGATGCTGGACGGCTCTGGACTTGATACTGGTAACCGCATGTCGTGCGAGTTGAGTCTCGCTTTAGTTGAAGCTGTCTCGCAGAAACCAGAATTTTCCGATGCCCTTCCGCTAGGTGGAAAGAACGGAACGTTGCGTAAACGCATGCTCGCGACTCCCTCGACAGGAAAGGTGCGAGCGAAGACGGGGACGTTGAACGGCGTGAATGCTCTCGCAGGATTTGCTGACACCCCGCGAGGAAATACGTTGAGTTTCGCGTTCATTCACAATGGCACCGACCCCCGAACCACAGGTGTCGCAGACGGTTTTACGGATCGGCTTATGGCCACTCCCAAAGGCCCCAAGATCACGTTGCTCGAACCGCTTCCCGTGAAATGACTTCCAACGTTGCGGGTTGGAAGCGAGAGCTGCCGATGTTCCCTCTCGGCTCTGTTGCTTTGCCAGGCGTGGCCCTTCCGCTCCAGGTGTTTGAGCCTCGTTACCGAGCGTTGGTTATGACCTGTCTCACCGATGACCGACTTTTCGGGTCGGTGCTTATCGATAGGGGCAGCGAAGTGGGAGGGGGAGACCAACGCAGAGACGTCGGCACTCTCATTCGGATCATCCAATCTGAAGAGCTGCCGGACGGCCGTTGGGCGGTTGTGGGGGTTGGAATTGAGCGACTCCGAGTCGTGGAGTGGCTTCCTGATGACCCGTTTCCACGGTGCATTGCTGAAGCATGGGTCGATGGAGAGCCAACAAATCAAACTGCTGAACTCGTCGGCCGCACTCTCGACGCAACGCTCGGACTCATGGTTCGACTGGGCGTTGACCGTTCCGAACTCAGTTCTCGGCCTGAGCTTGACCCCGATCCTTCGATCGCATCCTTCCAACTTGCTGCATTGTCGCCAATCGGCCCTTTGGATCGCCTGCAGGCGCTGGAGACAGACGATCCCGATTCCCGCCTTCGGTTCCTGCTCGCTTCGATCGAGGAGCAGACGGCGATGCTCGATGCGATTGACCTCCTCAACGGCGAGGGAGAGACACCTCTCTAATGTGACGTAGGTCCCGAACTTCGGGGTTTGCCCCCAAGGGATCCAAATGGGTGGGATACTTCTCTGCATTCGAAGCCGGCAATCCGGCGGGCCTTCTGTCCAGAGCTCACGAAGGACTATCTGTGGCGTCTTCAAAATCACTCTCTGAGATTGTTCAGGACCTCTGGGATCTCCTCGTTGCCTACGCCCGTCAGGAGACGATTGATCCGCTTCGCAACATCGGTCGCTACTTGGCCTTTGGCGTCGGAGGGATGATCGTGATCACCCTTGGGGTCTTCTTGCTTGGCCTTTCAGGTCTGCGAGCACTTCAGACCCAAACCGGCGACGTCTTTGCCGGATTCTGGTCATGGGTGCCCTACCTGATCGTTGCACTCGTGTTTGGTGGCCTCGTCGCTCTTGCGATCTCAAGGATCGGAAAGGGCAGTGTTGGCACCCAGCCGGCAAGCGCACATCCAGGAGCGAACCGATGACCACCAGCGGTCCCATCACCAGAGATCACATCGAGCAGCGATTCCGCGACATCCAATCGGAAGTTGAAGGTGTCGAGTCAGAAGCGCGCAGCTACACCACAATCGCAGTGGCTGCAGTGGCTGTCACTCTCGTGGTCGTAGCGTTCGCACTCGGAAGTCGGCGTGGGCGTAAGCGCAGAACGTTTGTCGAGATTCGCCGAGTATGAGTCTGCTTTCTGACGTTCGTCGACGTGCTCTAACGAAAGGCCTTCTCGGGGGCAGCCGTCCATGGCTGCTCCTCGGGATCGCGGCATGGACTGTGCGTGGGCTCCAATGGGCGCTCCGACCGGAGCCCAAGGTCGTCTATCGGAGCAGGCTTGAGGTCGGCGAAACCATTGTCTTGCGCAACGAACCACCCCTTCCCACCCGCCGTAAACGTAGGAAGATGCGCAAGGCAGAGAAACGATCGAATCGCAAGGCTGAACGTCTTGCGAAACGCGCCTAGGAGTTTTGCCCTCAACCCTGCGATTATGTGCAGGTGAAGGTACGACTGCATAACCCGCGACGGGATCTCGAGATCGAGGGCCCGATCACCATCATTAATCTGTTGGCGAGACTCGACCTCAACCGAGAGGCGGTTCTTGTCGTACGAGACGGCGAACTTGTCCCCGGAGACGAGAGTCTGTCCGATGCCGACAGCATAGAAATTCGTCCGGTGATTTCTGGTGGCGCATCGTGAAATGCGTGACGTGCCGCGGCCCAGCGATTATTGATATCCGCCGACACAATTCGAATTTTTGTGCCGAGCACTTCCTCGAGCAATGTCAACGTCAGGTTCGGAAAGCAATCGATGAATTCGAGATGTTTACCCCGGACGACAAAATCCTCGTCGCCGTGTCTGGTGGCAAAGATTCATTGGCAATCTGGGACCTACTGGTGGACCTTGGGTACAACGTTGATGGCCTGTACATCGGATTAGGAATCGGGGAGTACAGCGATACTTCGCTCGATTACGCCCGCGCCTACGCCCAAACTCGGAATCTTCATTTGGTTGAAGTCGATGTGCCTTCAACGTTCGGTTTCGACATTCCAAACGGATCACGTGCCGCGAAGCGGGTCCCATGTTCCGCCTGCGGGCTTTCGAAGAGACATCTTTTCGATGAAGAGGCAATCAAAGGTGGCTACGACGTCCTGGTCACTGGCCACAATCTTGATGATGAAGCAGCTGTTCTCTTCGGAAACACACTTCATTGGCATACCGAATACCTCGGACGACAACTTCCTGTCCTGCCCGCCCGAGAGGGCTTTCCCAAAAAGGTGAAGCCACTAGTTCGCTTGGCGGAGCGAGAAACCGCCGCCTATTGCATCGTCAAGGGGATCGACTACTTGGTCGATGAGTGCCCCATGGCGGCAGGGAACAAGCACCTCAGCTACAAGAGTGCACTTAACGAGATCGAGGCGATGTCGCCAGGGGCAAAGCACTCGTTCTATTTCGGTTTTCTTGATCGAGCGGCGGCCTTCTTTGAGGTTGAAGCCTCTATCGACCGCGAAGGCCTCGGAGCCTGCGCATCATGTGGGGCCCCAACGACCTCTGAAATCTGTGCCTTCTGTCGGCTCGTAGTTCGAGCAGGGGGCCAACTTCCCGACCAAACCGGAGTCAGCGCTGTGCCAGTAGATCTTGGTCCGACACGAACAGGATCAGTCCAGTGAGCCGCTCTTTCGCCGTTGGCGATCGTGTGCTCCTTATTGACCCAAAGAAGCGCCGGTACCTCATCACCTTGAAGCCGGCCGGAGAGTTCCATTCGCATTCGGGTTTCGTTCCTCACGACTCGCTCATCGGATCACCCGAAGGCGTCACGGTGCAGTCGACGAAGAATGTTGCCTACCTTGCCGTCCGCCCCACCTTGTCCGATTTTGTGCTCAAGATGCCACGTGGAGCGCAGGTCATTTACCCCAAGGACCTTGGTCCGATCTTGATGCATGCCGACATCTTCCCCGGTGCACGCGTGCTCGAGTCTGGGGTCGGTTCCGGTGCACTGTCTATGGCGATGTTGCGAGCCGGAGCAGACATCGTCGGGTACGAACTTCGTGAAGACTTTGCCGATCGAGCCAAGGAAAACGTTGAGGCGTTTCTCGGCGCCGAAGCACTTGATCGTTACCGCGTTGAGTTGCGGGATTGTTACGACGGAATCGACGAAACCGATCTTGATCGAGTGGTCCTTGATCTGCCTGAGCCATGGCAAGTCGTACCGCATGCTGCGAAGGCGATGCATCCGGGCGGAATCCTCCTGGCCTACACACCGAGCATCGTGCAGGTGATGCAACTCCGTCAGGCCCTTGAGCAGAGTGCGTTCGATATGCCAGAAACCCTCGAGGTTCTCAACCGGACGTGGCATGTCGAGGGGCTCGCAGTTCGCCCCGACCATCGCATGGTCGCTCACACCGGATTTCTCACCCACGCTCGATTGCTCGGCGGCTGAGCAAGAGCCTGGGTTGATCTTGCATCGGTCTGCGCGGTGAGCGTCCTCGACGTTGTACTTCTCGGTGCATTCGCGCTCGCCGTTATCGGTGGCTACCGGCTCGGTTTCATCGCGAGGGTCATCTCGTGGATCGGATTGGCAGCCGGACTCGCATTCGGAGTTTGGCTGCTACCGAAGTTTCTTGAGCAGCTCGGATCCGCCAATCACGGACTCGTGTTGGTCCTCTCTGTTGGGCTTCTTTTGGTCGGAGCGACGCTCGGACAGGCACTTGGATTCGTCATAGGTGGCCGACTCACCCCATCACGCCGCGACGCTGCGTTCGGCGTCGTCGACCGAGCACTCGGGGCACTCGCAGGCCTCCTCGGCGTGGTGATCATCCTCTGGCTCGTTGTGCCGGTGTTTGTTGCTACTCCTGGTTGGCTCGCGACACAGACATCCAACTCTTGGATTGCTCGTACCGTCGACAATTCACTTCCTCCGCCTCCTGATGCAATGCAAGCACTGCGCTCGGTCATCGGCGACGGTTCCTTCCCCGATGTCTTCGACGCACTTCGACCATCTCCAAAACTGGGAACTCCGCCTGCGTCAACCGGACTCACTATCGAAACTGCTGCGGCCGTTGCGAGATCCGTCGTCAAGGTTGAGGGTCCAGCATGCGACAAACTTCAGGATGGTTCAGGTTTCGTTGTTAGCGACGGCCTTATTGCAACGAATGCGCACGTTGTTGCGGGTGAACGATCAACGACAGTGATCCGCAACGACGGTCGCCGATTCGATGGTGTTGTCGTGGCGTTCGACCCTGAGCGTGATGTGGCCATCGTTCGCGTCAGCGGCCTCGATCGACCTGCTCTTGCGTTGTCCTCAAGAGATCCTGATGACGGGACCACCGGGGGAGTGTTCGGGCATCCCGGGGGTGAGCCGCTTCGAATTGCTCCGTTCAGCGTCGCCAGGGTGATCAACGCGACTGGTCGCGATATCTATGGTTCAAAGAGGACTGAACGCAAGGTTCTTGAGCTTTCGTCAACTCTTCGACCAGGTGACTCAGGGGCTGCTCTTTCGGATTCGCAGGGAGTCGTGGTCGGCATCGCGTTTGCTATCGCCCGCGATGTGGAGAATGTCGCGTATGCGTTGGCGCCGTCCGAATTGAAAGCGGTACTCGGGCAGGTAGAGAGTTCCGCCGTGAGTACCGGCGCCTGCATCAACTGAGACCTTGTAGATCAAGCCATCTCAGACGCTTCAGCCGAAGACTTGGAAAGAGGAGGGCCCCAGCAGTGCTGGGGCCCTCCAAGACAATCACGTGTGCTGCGAGTGCAGTTCACTCAACTTCGATGAAGATGCATTCTCCGGGGCATTCCTCAGCGGACTCAATGACGCCATCAAGCTGACCATCGGGGATGTTGGCGAGACCTGCAGCGCCACCCGGATCGGAGAACACCTTGTCGCCCTCTTTAACGTAGGCAAGACCATCGTCAAGCAGCGTGAACACGTCAGGGGCAATCTCCTCGCAGAGTCCGTCGCCTGTGCAGAGATCCTGATCGATCCAGACCTTCATGTGTCACTACACCTCTTCGTGAGGGGGGATGGGAACGTCCGAAACCATAGTTGGTCTGGCGCCTGATGAGGAACCGGGTCCTGAATTTCTGTCGAATCACTCAATCGAGCCGACTCCAGTCAGTCGCGGCACAGGGTGGCCGGATAGGGTCCACCGCAGAAGGAGGAGGTGCGCCTGATGAGTAACCAAGATCCCAATGTTGGCAACGGTTCTCCTGACGATGAGCTCAGGGAGCAGTTCCGTGTTCTCGAAGAGGAAGTGGCTTCTCTCCGCCGACGCCTGCAGGATGCTCCCAAGCGGGTCCGGACTCTCGAAGAGCGAGTGCTCGAGACAAAGGGCCAGCTCTCACAGGCCGTAAGCCAAAACGAAAAACTGACCTACACGCTGCGCGAAGCACGCGATCACATTGCAGCGCTTCGGGAAGAGGTGGAGAAGCTCAGTCAACCTCCTGCCGCCTACGGCACGTTTATCGACCACAACGATGACGGAACGGTTGATGTCTTCTCAGGGGGACGCAAAGTCCGCGTCTCGCTGCACCCTGATATTTCTCCCGCCGAACTCGTCCGTGGGTCAGAGGTCGTCCTTAACGAATCTCTCAATGTCGTGCTGGCCCGCGCCCCTGAGCGCACAGGCGAGGTCGTGACGTTCAAGGAACTACTTAGCGATGGCCACCGGGCGATGATCGTCGGCAGAGCCGACGAAGAACAGGTAGTCGAGGTCGGTGCCGACCTTCTAGGCGTCAAGCTTCGGTCGGGCGATTCTTTGCTGCTTGATCCCCGGGCATCAATGCTGCTCGAGAAACTCCCGCGTCCCGATGTCGAAGAACTCGTGCTCGAGGATGTCCCGGACATCTCCTATGCCGACGTCGGTGGCCTCGACTCGCAAATCGAGCAGATTATGGATGCAGTCGAGCTTCCCTTCCTGCACCACGAACTCTTTGCAGAACACAAACTTCCGGCGCCAAAGGGCATCCTTCTCTACGGCCCTCCAGGCTGCGGTAAAACGCTCATTGCAAAAGCCGTTGCGAACTCGCTCGCCAAGAAGGTTGCAGAGGTCTCGGGAGACGAACACGCTCGTAGTTACTTCCTGAATATCAAGGGACCAGAGTTACTCAATAAGTACGTCGGTGAAACCGAGAGGCAGATCCGACTTGTCTTCGAACGTGCACGCGAAAAGAGCGAAGAGGGTTGGCCCGTCATTGTCTTCTTCGACGAGATGGACTCGCTCTTCCGTACTCGCGGAACCGGCATCAGTTCGGATATGGAATCGACCATCGTGCCGCAGCTTCTCGCTGAGATCGATGGTGTGGAAACGCTGAAGAATGTGATTGTCATCGGAGCCTCCAATAGAGAGGATCTGATCGATCCCGCCATCCTTCGACCCGGTCGTCTCGACGTAAAGATCAAGATTGAGCGACCTGATGAGAATTCAGCTGCTCAGATTTTTGCCCGATACCTCACTGCAGACCTACCTCTCGACATTGTCGAAGTTGATTCACTCGGAGGCGGCGACCCAGAGAAGACCGTTCGCGTCATGATCGAGCAAACAGTGGCCGAGATGTATCGCGACGACGAGGCCAACCAGTTCCTCGAGGTCACCTACCAAAACGGCGACAAAGAGATCATGTACTTCAAGGACTTTTCGTCAGGTGCGATGATTGAAAACATCGTGAGACGGGCAAAGAAGCTTGCGATCAAACGGTTCCTGCGAACTGGCGAGCGAGGAATCCGTGTGAACGACATGTTCGAGTCGATTCACCAGGAATATAAAGAGCACGAGGACCTCCCCAACACGACCAACCCTGACGACTGGGCCAAGATTTCGGGCAAGAAGGGTGAGCGGATTATCTACATCCGCACTCTTGTGAAGCATTCGGAAACAGAAACCTCAGGTGGTCGCTCTATCGAGCGAGTCGGCACCGGCCAGTACCTCTGAAGTTGAGTAGGAAGAGTCGGTAGGAATTACTCGTGGCGATCAGAAAGATCTGTGGAATCGAGACCGAGTACGGAATCGTTTTTCGCGGGGTCGAGGATCCGAATCCGATCACTGCATCTTCCATTCTGATTAATTCCTATCTCAGTGATCTCACCAGGTCGGGTGGAGCGGTCCACGGCGCACCGGGGGTCGGTTGGGATTTCGAATTCGAGACGCCGGGTGCGGATGCACGCGGGGTGACGAATCCTGAGTCGATGCCCCCTGAGGTCGAAACTCACATGGTGAACGCAGTTCTCACGAACGGTGCTCGCTACTACGTCGACCACGCTCACCCTGAACTCTCCACCCCAGAGTGTGGCGACGCACTATCGGTTGTCACGTTCGACCGATCCGCCGAGGTGATCCTCGAAAGATCAATGAGAGCTGCAGATGCGCTCCTACCCGAGGGCCAGTCGATCGTTGCGTACAAGAACAACTCGGATGGGAAAGGGAACTCGTACGGATGTCACGAGAACTACCTCATCGATCGAGACCTGCCCTTCGGAAGAATCGTTGCGGAGATCACACCGCATTTCATCACCCGACAAATTTTCTGTGGTGCAGGGAAAGTCGGAAGTGAGCTTGGGTTCTCTTCCGAGCTCGTACCCTTCCAGATCAGTCAGCGTGCTGATTTTTTCGAGGAAGAGGTCGGTCTCGAAACGACGTTGAAGAGACCAATCATCAATACGAGAGACGAGCCCCACGCGGACCCCCAGAAGTACCGCCGCCTTCACGTCATCATCGGAGACGCGAACATGAGCGAGGTGGCGACATTTTTGAAGGTCGGTACCACCGCCATCGTTCTGGCGATGATTGAAGACGACTGGATCAGACGAGACCTCAGGTTTGCGGCACCCATTCACGCGCTCCGAACCGTGAGCACCGATCTCTCGCTCACCGCAGCATTGCCACTGGCTGGCGGAGGTTCGGCGACGGCACTTGAGGTTCAGCGCTATCTCTTCGAACGGGCCGTTGACTGGGGCCAGCATCATGGATTCTCTGTTGTAGGTGAGGAAGTCGGACCCGAGATTCTTCGTCGTTGGAATCAGACACTCTCAGGGCTCGAGACCGATCCCGAGTCGCTCGCAAGTACCGTCGATTGGATCGCAAAGTACCGACTCATTAACGGCTATCGCGAGCGGCACGGATTGGAGTGGGGTGATGCTCGTCTCCACGCGCTCGACTTGCAATATCACGACCTCCGCCCAGAAAAATCCCTTGCTCGGCGTGTCGGATTAGAAACCATTTGTGATCCCGAGTTGGTTCTTCAAGGAATGAGCTTCCCTCCCGAAGACACACGCGCTTATTTCCGGGGAGCCTGCTTGGCCAAATTTGGCGATGAAATAATTTCGGCGAATTGGGACTCCATGGTGTTCGACGTCGGATCCGAACCGCTCAGGAGAGTCGCAATGATGGAACCGTCGCGCGGAACCGCCTCTCATGTGGCTAGCGTGATCGAATCCAGCCAGACAGCAGCCGAGTTGCTCGCTCAACTCGACGCATAGGGAAGTGGCCTCCGGTTCCACGGAGGCGCACGCCCTCGACAATTAGGAGGTGCCATGCCTGAACGTGAACAGATCAGACGAACACCAACCGAGCGTCCAGAAGAGGCGGTAGACGAGGCTCCATCGAGTTCGGAGGCCGGCGAGAAGCTCAAGGCAGAACTCGACGACCTTCTCGACGAAATCGACGAGGTGCTGGAAACCAACGCCGAGGATTTTGTGCGTAGTTTCGTGCAAAAGGGCGGCCAGTAGCAGCCGCAGGCGGATCTCGGCACAACCGGTAGCCTCTCCTGCGTGAGCATGCCGTTTTTCAACCCGTCCGAAGATCCAGGTCCAGATTTCGCAGCGCTGGCCAAGATGCAGGGCCTCGTTCCAGTGGCTCCTTCTACCGCTGTCGATGAGCGACTGTCGATCACCCATGCGACAACCGTCGTGGCGATTCGCTTCGCCGATGGCGTTGTGATGGCGGGGGATAGACGGGCTACCTCAGGACACATCATCAGTCATCGCGCTATCGAAAAGGTGTTCCCCGCCGATCGCCATTCCGGTGTGGCTATTGCCGGTGCGGCCGGTCCGGCGATGGAAATGGTCAAGTTGTTCCAGCTGCAGCTTGAGCACTACGAAAAAGTTGAAGGTTCCCAACTTTCACTTGAAGGCAAAGCGAACCAACTCGGTCAAATGGTTCGCAACAATCTTCCGGCGGCAATGCAGGGGCTTGCTGTTGTGCCGATCTTCGCTGGTTTCGATACCCGACGGGCAACGGGCCGCTTATTTCAATACGACATCACGGGCGGCCGCTACGAAGAATCGAACTTTGCAACAAGCGGCTCCGGCGGTTCGTTGGCTGGATCTGTTGTGAAGATGCGTTTCCACGAAGGACTCAGTCGCGATGATGCTGTCGACCTTGCGATTACGGCGCTCTTCGAAGCTGCCGACGAAGACTCGGCTACCGGCGGTCCCGACATGGTTCGAGGCATTTATCCGGTAATCGCAACAATCACTTCCGAAGGTTTCGAGCGCGTCGATGATACGGAAATCGCCCAACGTTTCGTGGGCCTCCTAGATGCACTGTCATCTCGTGACGGCGGCGGCCGATTGCCCGAGACATCAACCGAGACCGCCGGGGGTGCCCGATGAGCATGCCGTACTACGTCGCCCCCGAACAGGTGATGAAAGATCGCGCCGATTACGCCCGCAAAGGTATTGCGCGAGGTCGATCACTCGTTGCAACCCAGTTTGCCGATGGCATCGCGATTGTCGCCGAGAACCCTTCAACCACGCTTCGTAAGGTCAGCGAGATCTATGACCGAATCGCATTTGCTGGGGTCGGCAAGTACAACGAGTTTGATCAACTCCGAATCGCAGGCGTTCGGGCAGCCGACCTCAAGGGCTTTTCCTATAGCCGTGAAGACGTCGACGCTCGGAGCCTCGGCAATCAGTACGCACAAATCCTTGGCCAGGTTTTCACCCACGAGATGAAGCCGATGGAGGTTGAGATTCTCGTGGCTGAAGTTGGTCTCACGTCAGCCGATGACCAGTTCTTCCACATCCTCTATGACGGCACCGTCATGGACGAGGACCGGTTCACGGTTCTCGGCGGCGATGCCGATGCCATCTCGAACCGACTCGAAGAGACATGGGCTCCCGAACTCGACCTACAGGCGGTCCTCGCTGTCGCAGTCGCCGCTTTGGCGGGTCCGGACCGATCCCTTGATGCAAACGATCTCGAGGTCGCAGTGCTTGATCGAGGCGCCCAACGTCGGGCCTTCCGCCGTATTGAACGATCCGAACTCCCGGATTTCCTTCCGAAGAACTGATTCCTGTTCGGTCACCCTCCGACTCGCGGTCGCCGATAGCGTGCCGGTATGGAGCGGAGGATCTTCGGGCTGGAGAACGAGTACGGCGTGACTTGCACTCTTCGCGGCCAACGCCGTCTCAGTCCTGATGAGGTTGCCCGCTACTTGTTCCGCAGAGTTGTGTCCTGGGGCAGGAGTTCAAACGTCTTTCTCCAGAACGGCGCACGGTTGTATCTCGATGTTGGCTCACATCCCGAGTATGCAACTCCCGAGTGCGACTCGATCCACGATGTTGTGGTGCACGACAAGGCGGGGGAGCGCATTCTCGAACAATTGCTCACGTCTGCAGAGAAGCGTCTCGCCGATGAGGGCATCAACGGCGATATTTACCTTTTCAAAAACAACACCGATTCGGCTGGTAACTCCTACGGCTGCCATGAGAATTACCTGACTGGCCGGAACGAAGAGTTAGCCCATTACACGAATACGCTTATTCCGTTTCTGGTGACCCGTCAGATTTACGCTGGTGCAGGAAAGGTTCTCCAGACAGCTCGTGGGGCAATGTTCTGTATCTCGCAGCGAGCGGAGCACATCTGGGAGGGAACATCTTCGGCAACCACTCGAAGCCGACCAATCATCAATACCCGCGATGAGCCACATGCTGATGCTGAGCGTTACCGGCGACTGCATGTCATCGTGGGCGATTCGAACATGAGCGAATATGCAACCTTTCTCAAGGTTGGAACAACAGCGATACTCCTTCGAATGTTGGAGGAGCCCAACGTCATCATGCGCGACATGACGCTCGAAAATCCCATCCGAGCAATTCGCGAGATCAGTCACGACATGACATGCACGCGCAAAGTGCGTCTTGCCAACGGTCGCGAAGCCACTGCCCTTGAGATTCAGAGTGAGTATCTGACTCGTGCCCTCCGTTACGCCGACCGCCGGGATCTCTCTCCACTTGAAAAGCAAGCTCTCGGCATGTGGGAACAGGCACTCACGAAAATCGAGAAGGATCCGCTCGGACAGGACCGAGAAGCGGATTGGGTAATCAAGTACAAGTTGATCGAGGCCTACCGTGAGCGCCACGGCCTCGAACTCACCGATCCAAAGGTTGCACTGTTGGATCTTCAGTACCACGACATCAATCGGAATCGCGGCATTTTCTACCGGATGCAAGATCGTGGTTTAGTCGAACGCATCTGCGATGACACCGAAATTGAAGAGGCAATTGATACGCCGCCGCAAACGACCCGAGCACGACTCCGGGGAGAGTTCATCAAGAAGGCGAAAGAACGAAAGCGTGATTACACCGTTGACTGGGTTCATCTGAAGTTGAATGATCAGGCCCAGCGCACCGTTTTGTGCAAAGACCCTTTTCGGTCTCACGACGAGCGCGTCGAGAAATTGATCGCGTCTCTGTGATCCCCCAAGTCCTTTCAGCCCAAGTGATGTGTGAATGATTCCGACTGATAAATCTGCCGAGAAGTTCGAGCGCCAGATGAATTTGCTGGCCGCCTTGAGCGACACAGTGCAAGGCATTCGTGCCGTCGATGTCCAGCAACGCGTTCCTGGCTATAACGCTGACCACGACTCGTTTCGTCGCACTTTCGAGCGTGACAAGAAGGACCTGCTGAGTCTCGGTGTTCCGATCGAGGTTGTCGCTGGAGCGACCGCAGACCTCACCGCATACCGAGTCGATAAATCGAAATATGAGTTGCCTGATCCGGGGCTTGAGAGCGACGAACTCGCTGCGTTACATCTTGCTCTTGAGACGGTGACCGTTGGTTCTTCGCCAGGCGATATGGCACGAGCCATGTGGCGACTTGGGGGAGTCGTCGATGCGTCATCCAGCGACTCGGTTGGTATACCCGTCGGTGAATTGACGGAGATCCCCAGTGATTCATCGTTGATCCCATTATTTCGTGCGGTGACCGAACGTCGAGTTGTTTCGTTCACGTACGAAAGCAGCACAGGTATTTCCCAGCGCTCCGTTGAACCGTGGCACCTCGATTTCAAACGAGGTCGTTGGA
>CAEZVV010000014.1_pt1 | contig 22991 bp, 18 predicted proteins | sample 7264831 | NCBI WGS metagenome assembly CAEZVV01 (sample SAMEA6813865, study PRJEB35770) | uncultured Microthrixaceae bacterium | biome: Freshwater; feature: Freshwater reservoir; material: water | place: Czech Republic | collected 2017-07-26 | depth 0.5m m | reverse complement strand
TCGTCATCGGGCTCCCCCTCGACCGATGCGTTCGATCCATCCTGCGCGCAGCGAGACCCACCCATCGGACTCAAGTTGCTCAAGCACCAGCATTGCCTCGCCCAAAGAAAGACCAGCTGAAACGAGGACGTGTTCGACCGGCACTGCCTGCCATGGCAATGAATCAAGCACTTTCTTCGCAAGTCCGATTGGCCGTGGACGTTGCTCTGCGGCGGGTCGCCGACGCTCGGGTTCTCGGCCCAGCGCAAGCAGTACATCGTCGACATCGCGAGCTGGGCTACATCCATCGAACAACAATTGGTTCGTTCCGGCTGAACTTGGCGCGGTGACTGGGCCGGGAACCGCGAGGACTGTGCGACCTCGTCTGGCCGCCTCAACAGCAGTGCCGAGCGCACCACCGGTTGATTGCGATTCGACCACAACGACAGCATCAGACAATGCGGCAATGATCCGATTACGCGCAGGAAATTGCCATGCAACCGCTTGGGTGCCGAGGGGATATTCACTTAGGACAACACCAAGTTCGGCCACCGCTCGCCATAACGCGCGGTGCGCTCTCGGGTAGATGCGGTCAAGGCCGCTTCCGACAACTGCGATCGGAGGAGCGCCTTCGACGGCAAGTGCACCAGCGTGCGCAGCGCCGTCGATTCCAAGCGCGAGTCCTGAAACCACTGAGACGCCAGCAATAGAAAGTTCGCGAGCGAACTCATTCGCAACGTCGATCCCATAACGAGTTGCCCGCCGTGTACCAACGATGGCAACACGTGTACCTGCCAAGCGATCGATATCGCCCAGCCAGAACAAAACCACAGGCGCATCGTCATCGTCGGCGAGTTCGGCGGGAAATGAGGCCGACCAGCGAGTCATGACTCCGATACCCGCCTCGATGTGAGCGTTCCAGAACGCAACAGGATCCATCGACTTTGCAGCAACACTGCATTGCTCAAAGAACGCTGGCGGTATGCGGAGTGACTCGTCGTTCACCACCTTCTTTAGCGATCCACTGCACACTCGCCGCCACACCGCTTCTGGTTCACCCTGCGTCAATAGCCATCGCAAACGCGATGGGCCCACGCCAGGCAATGCAGCGAGCGCTATCACCCATGCTTCAATCGGAATATTCGCGGTACCCACTTAGCTCGCCACCGCACGCGTGAGAAATGCCGGATCACTCCGAAGATGCAATGCGCTAGCGACGTGTTCAGCAGTGATCGCACTGTCATGACCTTCGAGATCGGCGATTGTGCGCGCAACCCTCCACACCCGGCGCATTCCTCGAGCGGAGAGCCGACCCGACTCGAGCGAACGTTCGATAACCGCTGAGGCCTCGGCCATGAGCGGTGCCGTTCGTTCAAGCGCGCTGGTTGAGAGCTCGGCGTTGCACCGAACTCCGCGATCGTTGGCCCGCCCGCGAGCGACACGGACACGTTCCGCAATGACCGAGCTTGATTCGGAGCGCTCCACGTCGAGCAACTGGCGCGGATCGGGACGATGAACATCAATGCGCAGATCGAACCGATCGAGCAAAGGCCCGGACAATCGCCGCCGATACCGCTCAAGGGATCGATCGGTGCAACGACACGCCGCGGGCACCACGCCTTCACCACATGGACACGGGTTCATCGCCCCGACAAGAAGGAACCGGGCAGGAAGTTGAACTCGCGCTTCGGCGCGCGCAAGGCGGATCACGCCTTCTTCAAGTGGTTGACGGAGGGAATCAAGCACCACGGCGCCGAACTCTCCCATTTCGTCGAGAAACAGCACGCCTCCATGCGCGAGCGAGATTTCGCCGGGGCGAACTCGGTGCGTGCCACCACCAACCATCGCTACTGCGCTCATCCCGTGATGCGGCGCGCGCAACGGTGGCCTGCGCACCAGTCCGCCAACGAGCGGCTCCCCCGCCGCCGAATGAACACGCGTTGCATCGAAGGCAGTGGCGTCATCAAGATCGGGCAACAGCCCGGGCAAGCGATCGGCCAACATCGTCTTGCCTGATCCCGGAGGACCGACCATTAAGAGATGGTGTCCGCCAGCGGCAGCCACTTCAATCGCGAACCGCGCGAGCGGATGCCCCCGAACCTCGGCCATGTCAGGCCCACCCACAGCAGGCGCAACAGGTAACTCATCGGGCGGACGAGACCACGGCGCTTCTGCAGTTAGAGCATCAACGAGCGCCCGTAACTCCGGAGCGCAACGAATCACTGATCGCTCAACTAACGCCGCTTCAGAGTGTGATGTTGGAGCCACCACGATTTCCGACTGCGGACATGACGCAACAAGGGACAGAACTCCCGGCACGTGACGGAGCGAACCATCGAGCCCGAGTTCGGCAAGAAAGGCGCGATCGACAACAACTTCGGGTGGCAGTTGTTCGCTTGCAACCAAGACCCCGATAGCGATCGCAAGATCGAGCGAGGAACCAACTTTGCGAAGAGAAGTGGGCGCAAGGTTCACCGTTGTACGACGATCGGGCCAGGCGAACCCCGATGTCAGTAACGCCGCTCGAACTCGATCGCGAGCTTCGCGACACGAGGCATCGGGAAGACCAACAACAGTGAAGCCAGGCAAACCATTCGCAACGTGGACCTCGACGGAGACCTGAACACCATCGATACCCGACAACGTCGCCGAAGAAATAGTGGCGAGCATCGAACCTCCGCAAGCAGCAATCGAACGAAGGGCGATCGATGCCGCCGAGGCGACGACACTAGGAACGATTCAACAGCACGCGCACGGGTCGTTTGTACCGAAGTTCAAACGAACCGTTAGTTCTTTCCGAGAACCTCGCGGGTGTAGCGGGTGACGGAAGTGATCTGCTCAGCACTCAGCTTCTTCGAGAATGCAGGCATGGCACCCTTACCGTTGATAATCAGCGCGATCTGATCGTCGATGTTCGGGTACTTCACTGCAACAACTCCCGCCAGTTTGGGGCCATAGCCGCCCTGACCCGAAGCCCCGTGGCAACTTGCGCAATTCTGAGAATAAATCTGCTGGCCTTGAACGAGGGCGGCATCGTCTGCAGGAGCGGCGGGTGAGGAAGTCTCACCTGAGCAAGCGGCGACAATCGTCACGCCGGCAACAAGCATCAAACCAGCAGCGAGAATACGGGGGGAACGCATACGGCGGAACGCTACCAGCACCATGTATGGGAATTACGCGCGGGAAAGGACTCAGAACAAGGAATACTTGTGATGTGGGATTCAATCCGCATCGCAAACAACGACGTTCATCGTTCGACTACTTCATGGTTGGCGCTGCCATGGCCGTGTGTATCGGCCTGATCATCTGGGCGTTCTTCGGTTGATATGGCGAACGAACCAGAACGCGATCCGATGGGGCTCGAGGTTGAGGTCCGGCGCGTGCAACCGTACGAAGCAACCAAGACCTACCTGTGTCCTGGATGCAACCAAGACATTCCTTCTGGCACCGGTCACATTGTCGCTGTCCCCATTGATGCACCCGACCTGCGGCGCCATTGGCACCGCGGCTGTTGGACCAACCGCCATCGCCGTCGACCTGGTCGCGGTTAAGACAAAGAAAAACTCATGGAACTGATCTTCATCCGACACGGACAACCCCAGTGGGAAATCGATGGAGGCGGCGTTGACGACCCGGTGCTCACTGACGTCGGACACCGTCAGGCCGAGCTTCTTCCCTCGTTCTTCACCGATCTTCCGATCGATCGAATTGTTGTCTCGCCGCTGATTCGCGCACAACAAACTGCACAACCGCTCATCGACGCGTTCGGCCTCGAACCGGAAACTCACAATTGGATCGCTGAAATCCGTGCTCCAGTTTGGCAAGGCACGCCATCAGAAGTCATCGAGAAGGCGTTTGCCGAACAACGAAGTCGGCCGCTCAATGAGCAATGGGAAGCGATTCCTGGCGCAGAGTCATTCCTTGAGTTTCATCAACGCGTCGTCGGTGGACTCACCGAGTTTCTCGCAGACATCGGCTGCACGCGCTCCCGTGGATTCCCGCCGCTTTGGAAAATGAACCATGAAGGTCCGCGAATTGTCTTTGTTGCCCACTCGGGAGCAAACGCAGTCAGCCTTGGTCATCTACTCGGCATCGAACCGGTCCCGTGGGAATGGGAACGATTCGTTGCGTTTCACGGCTCGATCAGTGTCGTGCGACCAATGCACATTGCATCATCGCTTTCGTTCAGCTTGTTTCGATTCTCCGACACTTCGCATTTGCCGAAAGAACTTCAAACTCGCTGAGTGTCAGCGGACTACTTCTTTTTGGTGACGTGCGACTGACCATCGGTTCCGTGCTTGTCGCGATGACGATGCACTGCGAGTGCGCCACCAACGATGCCGGCGGCATTGCGAAGTGATGCAGCGACAACCGGGGTGTGACATGTCAGGTTCGGGATGAACTTGTCGGCCTTCTTCGATATGCCACCACCGATGATGAACAAATCAGGCCAGAAGAGTTTCTCGACCGAGCACAGATACTCATCAACTCGAGCTGTCCACTCGGCCCAGTCGAGTTCCAGACGTTCGCGAACTGACGCTGCCGCCCACTTTTCGGCGTCGCCACCACGAAGCCACAGGTGACCAAGTTCCGTATTCGGCACCAGCGTTCCGTCGATCATGAGTGCAGAACCGATACCTGTACCCAACGTGATTGTCAGGATGACGCCCGACTTTCCTCGAGCGGCACCAAAACGAGTTTCTGCTTCACCAGCAGCATCAGCATCGTTCACCATGGTCACGGGACAACCAGTTGCATCGCTGATGATTCGAGATGCATCGGCATTGATCCATGATTTGTCAACGTTGGCCGCGGTAAACACCGTCCCGCCTTTGACGACGCCTGGGAATGTGCAACCGATTGGACCTGTCCACTCGAAGTGCTTTGCGATCTCGGCAACCGTCATGCCCACGGCATCGGGAGTTGCGGGTTCGGGCGTGAGCAAGCGAAGGCGATCGGTGACCAGATGGCCCTTCTTGGTGTCGACGACTGCACCCTTGATGCCAGTGCCGCCGATATCGATACCCAGAACCTTCATCCGTCAGCCTCCTCGCCCGTGGACGAAGGAGTCTGCCACGGTCCCGGGACTGCTGTCCCGGGACAGGTTTACGCCCGGCCGCGGCCCTTGCGATAGCGGCGAATCAGCGCACTCGTCGAGGAATCATGCGTCAGTGTGGGCGCAGTTTCGACAGTGAGTTCGGGGATGATCGCCTGTGCGAGTTTCTTGCCCAACTCGACACCCCACTGATCGAACGAGTCGATTCCCCACACTGCGCCCTGCACGAACGTTTTGTGTTCATAAGTCGCAATGAGTTGCCCCAGAACTTTGGGTGAAAGTTCAGGAACCATGATTGAAGTGGTCGGGTGATTGCCCGCAAAGGTGCGTGCAGCAACCTGCGCTTCAGGGACGCCGTCGGCACGAACTTGTTCAGCAGTGCGACCGAACGCCAGCGCCTCAGGTTGTGCGAAGAAGTTCGCCATGAAGATGTCCTGATGACCTCCAACTTCATGCGCGGGTGACACAAGGCCAATGAAGTCAGCCGGAATCAACTTCGTGCCCTGATGAATCAGTTGGTAATAGGCATGCTGCCCGTTCGTGCCGGGCTGGCCCCACACGATTTCCCCGGTTTGCGTACCCACTGTGCGGCCCCAGCGGTCGGTTGACTTTCCGTTGCTCTCCATTGCCAATTGCTGCAAGTAGGGCGTGAGATGCGCGAGGTAGTGGCTATAGGGCAGAACAGCGAGCGTTTGTGCCCCGAAGAAATTGTTGTACCAAACGCCAATGAGTCCGAGGATGAACGGCAAGTTCTGTTCCATCGGGGCTGTTCTGAAGTGCTCGTCAACAAGACGAAACCCTTCAAGCATTTCGGTGAAGTTGTCGGGACCGATAGCAATCATGAGCGACAAGCCAATGGCTGAGTCATAGCTGTAACGGCCGCCGACCCAGTCCCAGAAACCGAACATGTTGTCGGTATCAATGCCGAACTTCGCTACTTCGGAAGCATTGGTTGAAACTGCCACGAAGTGCTTTGCAATCGCCGCGTCGTCACCAAGCGAAGCAAGCGCCCAGTCCCGCGCGCTGTGCGCGTTGGTCATTGTTTCGAGAGTGGTGAATGTTTTCGACGCGATGATGAACAACGTCTCGGCTGGATCAAGGTCATGTGTGAGTTCATAGAACTCAGTTCCATCTACGTTCGAGACGAATCGGACATCGATGTTCTCCTGGGCGTAAGGCAACAACGCTTCATGCGCCATGCGGGGACCAAGATCGCTGCCACCGATACCGATGTTGATCACGGTACGAATGCGCTTTCCGGTGTGGCCGACCCACTCTCCCGATCGCACGCGGTTCGAAAACAAAGCCATGCGGTCGAGAACTTCATGAACATCCGGAACCACATCGTGTCCTTCATCGGTGAAGACGACACCTTTTGGTGCACGAAGTGCGATATGGAGAACCGCGCGATCTTCAGTGACGTTGATGTGTTCGCCAGCCCACATTGCGTCGCGTAAACCTTCGACGTCCGCCCGGCGGGCAAGCGCAAACAATTTCGTGAGCGTTTCATCGTTAAGGCGGTGCTTCGCGTAGTCGACGTAGAGATCCCCCACCTCAAGGTTGAGACGATCTCCGCGAGTCGGGTCTGAAGCAAAGAGTTCACGCAGATGCACGTCCGCGATTTCGGCCTGATGCGCAGCGAGTTCCCACCATTCACTGGATTGTTCGATCGGCTGTGGTGCGTCAGACATGTGAACTCCTGAGTTCAAGTAAGAGAAACGACAAAACGAGCGGTGAAGCGTTCGCCGGGAGCAACCATGGGCGTGGTTCCCTGACAGAGCGCATTCGTGGGAGCCGTCATCGGCTCGAGCGCTATGAAGTCTGCCCCGGCTGGGGAATAGACCTGCGCGTACGGATAGTTGCGATCAAAAACAACGGTAAGACGGCGACGACCTGAAGCCAATAGCAACTGACGGTCACGACCCAATCGATAGGCATTGTCATACTCGGTACCCGCCAGCTTCACGATCGAAGCAGATTCAGCAAGTTCTTCACCCGTGGGAATGCCACGTCCATCCAACACAAGACGGGTGCGCGACGGCATCCCTAACCTCACCCGACCTCGATCGACGTCGGGCAGGCGGAAATACGGATGCCAACCAAAGCTGACCGGCACCGCTCGCCGTCCGGTGGCGGTGACCGTGGTTGAGACCATCAATCGACCGGGCGTCACAGTGAATCCGACAGTGAGCTCATGCGGGAATGGGAACGCCGCCATGACGTCTTCGTCTGCAGCCGCATTGAAGGCCGCAACCATCGAGGCCGACCCAGGCTGCCCCTTCACCGACACAAGTTCCCAACCCGGTCGACCAACAAAGAGCCCATGAATCGGAAGCCCGTTTGCATCCCGATGGAGAGAAAGGTTCTCCAGATCAACACTTTTCGAGCCAACTCGATACGAAGATTCCGCTAAGCGGTTTGCCCAAGGAGCCAGAAGCGGAACACCGGTGGTGTGCCCTTCACGAGCAGAAGCAGCTCCGCCGTGAAAGTCGAGGTACTCACGACCTTTCTGCGTCAGCGATGCGCCAACCAAACCCGCTTCAGGAAGAACTGAGAAGACTGTTTGTCCCGCCGAGAGCGTGACTGCCGCAATGCCGTCGATTGTCGAGACGACAACCGAGCCATCAGCAACAGGTTCAGTTGCCACTCGCCGGCTTCTCGTCGTGTCCACCGAACTGCTTGCGCATCGCCGACAGCAACTTGTCGGCATAGTCAGCTTCGCCGCGCGAGGTGAACCGCTCGTAAAGCGAAGTCGTCAAGATCGGAGCAGGTGCGCCGATGTCGATCGCGGCAAGGCTTGTCCAGCGGCCTTCGCCTGAATCGCTGACGCGACCAGCAAACGTGTCGAGCTGCGGATCTTCGACAAGCGCAGCAGCGGTGAGGTCAAGAAGCCACGACGCAACCACGCTTCCGCGGCGCCACACTTCGGCAACCGACTCAATGTCGATGTCGTATTGGTAGTACTTCGGCTCACGCAGCGGCGTTGTCTCTGCGTCGTTCTCACGAGCAACTTTGCCGGCATTTGCGTGCTTAAGAATGTTGAGGCCTTCAGCGTATGCAGCCATGAGCCCGTATTCGATGCCGTTGTGCACCATCTTGACGAAGTGGCCGGCACCGGCTGGACCGCAATGCAGCCAACCTTGTTCTTCCGGAGTGAACTCGCCCGTTCGACCCGGCGTGCGCTCTGCGTCGCCGACGCCAGGAGCGATCGTGCGGAAGATCGGTTCGAGATGGGTAACGATGTCGTCCTCGCCACCGATCATCAAACAAAAACCACGGTCAAGACCAAAGACGCCACCGCTCGTGCCGACATCGACATAGTGCACGCCCTTCGGCGCAAGAGCTTCAGCACGATCGACATCATCTCGGTAGTAGGTGTTGCCGCCGTCGATGACGATGTCGCCCGATTCCATCAGCGCTGCGAGATCATTCACTGTGCCACCGGCATATGCAGCCGGAACCATCACCCAGGCCGCGCGAGGAACATCAAGTTTCGCAACAAAGTCAGCAAGATCACTTGCACCGGTAATGGCGTCGCTCTCGGCTGCCAGCGTTGCAACTGCTGCTGCGTCGACATCAAACACCACACAGGTGTGGCCATCACGAACGAGACGACGAACGAGATTTGCACCCATTCGCCCAAGACCGACCATGCCGAGCTGCATCAGAGTCCTTTCGATCCCGCCAGGCAGCGGGGCCACCATCCTGCCAAACCCCACCCGCGTCTGCTGACGAAGCCGCGCAACCGACTGAAATCGACCAACGGTGTGGCAGAGTTTCTCAGTCCAAGGGCGAAGGTGTAACGAATGACCGCTGCAGCAGGCGAACAATCAGGCGCACGAACGCGAAAGCCAACCGCTCGTCAGCTGGGCTCAATCGTCTGCGCACTTCTCTTTTTTGTCACGTTCACTCTCGGAGTGACCTCCATTTGGACCCGAATGACGGTTTTCGATTCGGCCCGATTCGCGGAACGAGCCGAGAGGGTCCTTGACTCTCAAGCGGTGCGGTCGAAGCTTGCCGACGAAATCACCGATGCCATCATCAATACCGGGCCATCCAATCTCGCGTCATTTCGCACAATCATCCGCTCGACACTTGATCCAATCTTGCAAACCCCAGCGTTTCGTTCGATCTTTCGAAGAGCCCTCGACACCAGTCACGATTACCTCTTTACCCAAAGCGGCAATACCCAGGTCATCAACCTGAGCGAAAGCCTCAATGTGCTTTCGGGAAGCCTTCAGGCGACGAACCCTGACTTGGCGACATCAATACCGACGGGAACGAATGAACTACTCGTAAAGATCGGCGACCAAACCCGTGGTCTTGGTCTTTGGAGAATCGCCGAAAGGTTGACCCTCGCAGGTGCCGGCCTCCTCCTTGCGGCAGGCCTCTTTGCATTCGGCACGATCGCTCTCGGCACCAACCGCCACAGGTCCACTTTTGCTCTGGGAATTTCCGCGGCATTCAGCGGAATCGTCATGTTTGTTTTGGCGACGATCGCCCCAATCATCGCGGGCTCATATGCAAACGATCCCGATACCCAGAGAGCCTTCGTTTCTGCCACAGAGTTCTTTGTCAGCGATTACCGGCTCTATTCCATTTGGATTGTTGGTATCGGAGTCGTGTTGTGTGCGTTCGGAACTGCAACAGCCCCTAATGGCGAGGTTGTCACTGTCCGCTCAGTCATCGATCGATTGCGCTCTGCGATCGATCGACACAAACCAACGTCACAGCGCGGACAGATCGTCCACGCAATCCTCCTCATGGTCATCGGGTTCATCATCGTCATCGAACGCGAAACCGTCATTCCGCTTTTGGTGATCGTGGTCGGCGCAGTGCTCGCCTACGTCGGGGCATCCCAACTCCTCTCCATCGTTGGTCGCCGCTCGACAGTTACGACGCGCAGTGCCGTCCTCTCCGATGTCAAGGAAGTTCAGCTGAATAACCCGACCATGCGTGTTGCTCTCATGGTGGCCGCACTTCTCATCACGATCGGTGCCGGCGCTTGGTTCACGACTTCGGATGCTCGATCGCAGACTGCAGCAAACGAGCAACGAAAGTGCAATGGCTTTTCCGAGCTGTGCGACAAACCCCTGAACGAGGTCGCCTTCCTCGGCGCTCACAATGCAATGTCAACTGCTGCTGATCCGGGCTGGTTGTTCTACGAACAAACCAAAAGCATCCCCGCGCAATTGGATTTCGGAGTGCGCGCTCTTCTCGTGAAGACCCACTACGGCATTCCCACAACCGTCAACATCACTGGCGCAAATGCTGTCATCACTGACAGCATCGCCGAGCTTGCAGTGAACCCCATTGATCAAGATGATCAGTATTCGAATGAACAGCAAGCAAAAGCGAAAGAACTTCAGGCCAACATCAAGGTTGATCCAAATCTCCGCGACGTTTACCTCTGTCACGTCTACTGCGAATATGGGGCAACCAAATTCACAACTGCGTTGGGATACACGCGTCAGTTCCTCAACGACAATCCCGACAACGTCATCATCTGGTTCATTGGCGACTACGTCTCGAAGGCCGACACCGAGAAGGCACTTCGCGAGGCGAAGGTCTTCGACCGAGTCTGGGACTACGACCCCACCGCGCCGATGCCCACTCTCGGCGAGATGATTGATGCGAAGAAGAACATCGTCATGATCTCGGAGTTCAGCGGCGCACCACCAGCGTGGAACATCAAGGGTTACGGGATTTTCCAAGACACACCATTTACATTCCGCAAGGACTCCGAGCTCTACGCCCCCGGCTCGTCCAAGTACACCGGCACAGCATCAGTGGAAGGCCCGGTTCCCGCGACCATCACAGGCGCTGATGGAACTGAACAATGGACCAAGGACTGGACAGGCCTCCCGAGTTGCGCTCCGAACCGCGGAACCCCCAGTTCGCCGCTTTTCCAAATCAACCACTGGATCACTCCAGCCGGCGCCGCCCCCACCATTGGCGAGGCCAAAGATGTCAATGCCTACGACGTCCTGATGCCTCGGGTTCGGGACTGCATGACCCAACGAGGCAAATTCCCCACGATCGTTGGGGTGAACTTTGTCGAAATTGGTGATGCCCTGCAGGTCGTCAACGAACTCAACTCCGGCAAGATCCTGCCGATTACCGCCCCATAGGACTTCCTCCCCGCCCGGTGGGCCGACACGCCCGTGGGCCGATAGATTCACTCCCCTGAACACCCGGCCGATCCGGGTAACGAGAAGGGGAAGTCATGCTGACGTACGACAAGTTCTTCATCGGGGGCGAGTGGGTCGAACCCGCCGGGAACGAAACACTCAAGGTGCTCTCGCCAACCACTGAAGAGATCATCGGTTCTGTTCCGGTCGCAACCAATGCCGACATGGACCGCGCCGTTGCTGCCGCCAAGGCTGCGCTCACCGGCCCATGGGCCGACTACACGCCGCAGGAGCGTTCCGCTCTCCTGTCCAAGGTCGCCGAACTCCTTACTGCTCGCCAGGAAGAGTTCACCAACCTCATCGTGAGCGAAGTTGGTGCGCCGTACTACTTCTCGATGTTCGGTCAGGTTCTGTCCGCAACCATGGTGCTGAACTCCTTCGCGCAGCACACACTTAACTTCCCGTTCGAAGAGCGTCGTGACGGTGCACTCGGTGGCCAGATCATCGTTCGCCGCGAACCAGTCGGCGTTTGCGCAGGCATCATCCCTTGGAACGTGCCGCTGTTCATCACCACGCTCAAGGTTGGCCCGACACTTGCTTCGGGTTCGACCATCGTGCTGAAGCCCGCTCCGGAAACTCCGCTCGATGCCAACCTCTTCGCCGAGGTACTCATCGAAGCTGGCGTTCCCGCCGGTGTCATCAACATCGTTCCGGCCGACCGCGAGGTTGGCGAGTACCTCGTGCGTCACCCTGACGTCAACAAGGTCAGCTTCACCGGTTCGACCGCTGCCGGCCGCAAGATCGGCGCCATCTGCGGCGAACAGCTCAAGCGCTGCACCCTCGAACTTGGTGGCAAGTCCGCAGCAATCATTTGCGACGATGCCAACATCGAAGAAGCAGTCGGCCACATCATTCAGGGTGGCCTCATGAACAATGGTCAGGCTTGTGTTGCGCTCACTCGCGTTCTTGCTCCAGCGAGCAAGTATGACGAGATTCGCGATGCGCTTGCTGCTGCGGTCAGCTCACAAATTGCTGGCGACCCCGCCAATCCCGAGAACATGTGCGGACCACTCATCGCCGAACGTCAGCGTGAGCGCGTTGAGGGTTACATCGCCAAGGGCAAGGCCGAAGGCGCAACCGTTGTTGTCGGTGGCGGACGTCCCGACGAAGCAACGGGCCACTTCGTGTCCCCCACGCTTTTCGCCGATGTCACCAACCAGATGACCATCGCCCGTGAAGAAATCTTCGGCCCAGTGTTGTCACTCATTAAGTACGACACCCTCGAAGATGCCATCGCCATTGCAAACGACAATGACTACGGCCTTGCCGGTGCCTGCTACACCTCAGACATCGAAAAGGGCATCAACGTTGCTCGCAAGGTTCGTACCGGCACCTTCGGCGTGAACACTGCTCAGGGCATGGACTTCAACGGCCCATTCGGTGGCTTCAAGAGCTCAGGCGTTGGCCGCGAGCTTGGCCCCGAAGGCATCGAAGCATTCTGCGAGTGCAAGACCATCTCGCTCCCCGGTGGCATTGATCTTCCGATCGGCGGCTGATCGCTCCACCAACGTTGTGCAGTACCCGGGGGTCGACCACACGGTCGGCCCCCGGTTTCGTTTTGCGTTCGAGTTGGCGTTCGCGTGAGCCCGTTAGTTGAACGTCGGCCAGGCCACAACGGGGCCGGCAAGATCAACAAGTTCCGCAGCCGCAGCAAGGTCAACCGCCCAAGTCTCAGCATCGGAAATTCGACCAACAAGAGGTCCCATGCATGCGTTACGTTAAGCACACATACTTCTGGCGGAGGTTGAGATGAATCCCAGATTCCGGTCACGTCGAACGTCTCGCATCCGGCGGATCGTCATCACGATGGTGGCGCTCACAGTTCTCGCGACTGTCATTGCGACCTCATGTTCCTCCGGTACGAGTCCGAGTGCTGCGGATACCTCGCCTCCAGAAGTATCGGCTACGACGATTGCAGAATCACCACTCTCGGCTCACTTTGAGATTGATCAACGAGAGATCGTGGCTGGGAATCTCGGCCGGGCAACCATCGTCATCGTAAATCGAACTGGCGAACCAATCGTCTCAACCGCTTGCCCCGCCAACCTCTACACCGCAGGCCTCGTCGGAAACGGGAATGAGCCCGAAGGCTCGCAATTGGCATGCGCTTCATTCCATGAGATCCCAATTGGCGAAACGCGACTTCCAGTTCAATTCTTGACTCGGGTTGAAATGTGTTCGCAGCCACCGAGTACTCGATTCACTCAATGCCTCTCAGATGGAACACAACCGACTCTCGTCCCGGGCGAGTATGACCTCATCGCCTGGTCACTAGATCGATCACTTCCGGTTCCTTCACCCATCAAGGTCAAACTCATCGGATAGCTAAAACAAATCGGCTGCGAGCTTGGCCCCGAAGGCACGGTCGGCCCCCGGTTTCGTTTTGCGACTTAGTTGAACGTCGGCCAAGCCACAACGGGGCCGGCAAGATCAACAAGTTCCGCAGCAGCCGCAAGGTCGACGGAAACTCCGGTGACACTAAGGCCCGAGTCGCTCATTGCCGCAACAAGGTTCGCTCGGTGTTGCGAAGGATCGCCGCTGTTGACGTCGTCTCCCCATTGTTCAACCACAATTCCGAGGTTGAGCGATGCAGCAAGATCGAGCAATTCGTCTTCGATCAATCCGCCCGGCATGGTGATGGCCACCGAACGATTGCCGTCGAGGGCCGACACGATTGCTGCAGCAATGGCGAATCCATCCGAGGCGCGTGCAGGAACAACGACGCGGCACATGGGAATGGGAACGACTCCGCGAGCGAACCAAATCCCAACGGGTCCGGCGTCGGCGTAGACCTGTACATCGCCATCGATCGCATCGAAGACATCAAGCACTGCACGAACGGGGTGCAACGGCGAGGTTGTCGCGTCGCGATGGTCGCCGAGCACAGCGGAACACGCTTCGGCCAGTGAGGAACGAGAGGCCGGTGCATCGGGCGTCGGCCAGTCGGTGGCGAGAAAGGGCAGATGCCACGGCTCAACTTCCAAGAGTTGTGCATTCATCGGGAGCGATTCGCCCAGTTCCTCATCGTCCACGCCGACGGCGATCACGAGTTCGCACGCATCGAGACCTCCGAGCGCAGGGTCATCGACTTGAATGCCGACAACGCCGCACCACGACGGATGATCGAATGGAACAACGCCGATCGCACCCATCGTGGTCATGACTCCGGCGCCAGTTCTGGTGACGAAATCGGAAACATCGGCCGCAGCTCCATCGCGAAGAACTCCGGGGCCAACGATGATCATCGTGCGGAAGTCAGCAAGACCAGCCGAAAGGCGAAGCAACTGATCGCTTCGTTGAAGCACGAGCGGCTGTGCGCCTTCAGGTGCTTCGGCGAAAAGGTCGGCGGGAAGTTCGATCTCGACCGCACCAAAAACACGGCCCAATGACCAACCGGCAATCGCAGCGGGAAGATCTTCGACAGTGAGAGAGAGCGCTTGTGTTTCTTCGCCCGGTTGCGAGGACAAACGCACGCGACGGCCGGGAAGAAGCGCTACGCCCGGACGCGCATCTGGCGCGACAGACAGACGTCCGTCAGCATCGGCCAGCGCAACCGCCGCAGCTTCTGACGCGACGGGAATGAGCGCAAGGCCTTCGAGTGCTTCAAGTCCGTGACCGGGCGCAGCGAATACACGCATCGCTCCAACAGCACGTAAGCAGCGCGAGACGAGCGACGCGACAGATTCAGATGTAGCCACTGGCTTAGTTGTCGAGCAACAGGTGAGCGACGCGGCGACGGTGCCAAAGAGCATCGCCCCAGCTTGAGGAGAGCGCCCATGAACGCTTCAGCCAGAAGTGCAGATCATGTTCAGTGGTGTAACCGATGGCGCCATGAGTTTGCAGCGCCTTACGAGCAACAACCTCGGCGGCATCGGAAGCGAAACACTTCGCCATCGAGACTTCACGATCGACATCGGCAGAACCAGTTGCCAGTCCGTAGGCCGCAGCCCACACAGCAGGACGAGCAAACGACACCTTGAGCTCAGCGTCGGCCAGGTGATGCTTCACGGCTTGGAAGCTTCCGATCGGCACACCGAACTGCTTGCGATCAACGACATAGGCAACCGTCATCGCGATCATCTGTTCGGACAATCCGATGAGCAGCGCCGCGGTGGCGGCAGCGCCACGATCGAAAGCGCGGTTCGCGGCTTGCAGCGCTGCTTCGCCCGAGGCAATGAGCTCAGCATCGGCTTCGTCCCATTCGACAGCAAACAATCGACGAGCGCCGTCGACCGATACCTGCTGCGTTGAACGAACCTTGTCGGCGGAAACCGCGAACAGGCGATCGTCACGCTGCGCAACCAAAAGGTTGGCGATGTGCATGTCGTTGACGAAGGGCTGACCATCGAGTTGAACGGTTGCGATGACCGAACCATCGGCAATCCCGGGCAGCCATTTTTCTGCGATTGCCGAAGGTGCTGATTCAGCAAGGAGCGGCGCAACAACAGCAACGGTCTCCACAAGCGGAGCTGGGTAGGCGTAGCGACCTGCTTCGGTCAGGATCGGAAGGAGATCGATTTCGTTCATCCCCATGCCGCCAAAGGCTTCAGGAACAGTGAGGCCAATCACGCCCATCTCGGCAAGAGCTGCCCAGGTTGACGCGTCGCGTCCGACAGCGTCGTCCCATGACCAGCGCACCTTTTCCGGCGGGCATTCGTTGGCAAAGAATTCGGCGACAGCGTCGCGGAACAGCAGTTGATCTTCGGTGAAAGCGAATTGCATCTCGGCCTACTTCCGGGGCAGACCGAGCACGCGCTCGGCGACGACGTTGCGTTGAATTTCATTTGTGCCGGCGTAGATCGGACCGCTGAGTGCAAACTCAAAACCCTTCATCCACGCTCCCCCGTCGACGGCATCGGGTGAGGTTTCAATGAGTTCGGCGGCGGGGCCGAGCAAACGAAGTGCGGTCTCGTTGAGATTCACGTCAAGTTCCGACCAGAAGATCTTGGTGAGACTTGATCGTGCCCCTTGGGAAACGCCGTTCACCAAACCGGTGACATCGGCGAGCGTTGCGAGGCGATAGGCCTCAGCTTCCATCCATGACTGAGCGACATCGTCACGCATTGCAGCAACGCGTTCTGCATGTTCGCCCGCAGCGTTCTGGCGCTTCCAGAGATCGACAAGACGATCGGCAGCGGCGCAGAAACGACCTGGCGAACGAAGCGTAAGGCCACGCTCTGAAGATGTGGTTGCCATAGCGACACCCCAACCTTCATTTACGCCACCCAACACCAAATCGTCAGAAACAAACACATCGTCGAAGAACACTTCAGCGAAACCTTCGTCGCCGTCGAGTCGTTCAACACCGCGAACCGTGACCCCAGGTGCGTCGAGCGGAACCATGAGGTAGGTCATGCCACTGTGTCGCGCTGCTTCGGGATCAGTGCGGAACAAACCAAACACCCAATTGCAGAACGCACCGCGAGTTGTCCACGTCTTTTGTCCGTTAATGACCCAACCACCGCGTTCATCGTCACGTGCTGCGCGGCTCTTGATGCCGGCGAGATCGGAACCAGCGTCGGGTTCAGACCATCCCTGACACCACAAGTCATCTGCTGCAGCCATCGCAGGAAGGAAACGTTCCTTTTGTTCGGGCGTGCCGAACTCGAAAATGGTGGGAGCAAGAAGGAAGATGCCATTCTGGGTCACGCGCTGCGGACCACCAGCTCGGTAGTACTCCTCTTCAAAGATGAGCCACTCCCAAAGCGATGCGCCACGGCCGCCGTACTCCTCGGGCCATGACACGACCGACCAACCGGCAGCGAACAGTTTCTTTTCCCACTCGACATGAAGGGCGAAGCCTTCGGCGGTATCGCCCGATGGCAAACCGACGGGGACGTTGGCCTCGAGCCAGGCCCGGGCCTCAGCCCGGAAGGCCTCTTCGGCCGGTGTGAAGTTCAGATCCATGGGGACTCCGTGTAGGGGGAACAACCGCTCCGGAGGGGCGATCGTAGGCCCTCCATCATTGATTGGTCAGGTTGGGCGGCGGCAGCGACGAACGTCACGCGACCGATGGGGAGCAAAACCTGACGGGTCGTCAGGTTTTGTCCTAAAGTCCACAGAGCGGGGACGAGCCCCGACACCCGTGCCCTCGAGGAGAGCCATGACCATCACCGCTCCCAATCCCGCTTCGGCCGACACCAAGCGCGTCATCCCGAAGATCGTTTCTGTCGATGATCACATCATCGAACCGGCCGATGTCTGGACGAGTCGCCTCCCCAAGAAGTACCTCGAAGTTGGTCCTCGCCTCGAGCGCTTGCGCGTCGACAACCTCAAGTTCGACGGCATGAACTATTCGTTCGACATCGTTGGCAACAACAGCCCCGGTGGAAAGTTCGCCGACTTCTGGTGTTACGAAGACCTCAAGGTGCCAATGCGTCGCATCATCACCGCCGTTGGCTTCGACGTTGAAGAGCGCACCATGCTTCCGGTCACCTATGAAGAAATGCGCAAAGGATGCTGGGACCAAACCGCACGTCTTGCCGACATGGACGCAAACCACACCGAAGCTTCGCTGTGCTTCCCAACCTTCCCTCGTTTCTGCGGGCAAACCTTCGCTGAAGCAAAGGACAAGGAACTCGCGCTGCTTTGCGTGCAGGCCTACAACGACTTCATGGTTGAAGAATGGTGTGGCGGCGCCGGCAAGGGTCGTCTCATTCCGCTCATCATCGTTCCGATGTGGGATCCCCAGCTCGCTGCTGCCGAGATCTACCGCAACGCCGCACGCGGCGTGCATGCAGTGTGCTTCTCCGAGGTACCGCACTTCCTCGGTCTGCCCACCATTCACTCCGGCGAATGGGACCCCTTCTTCCAGGCATGCAACGACACGCAAACCGTGATCAACATGCACATCGGTTCTTCCTCGCGCATGCCGGCAACCTCGCCTGACGCACCCGCCGCAGTTCAGGCCACGTTGAGCTTCAACCAAGGCATGTCGTCATTGGCCGACTGGATCTTCTCCGGCATCCTCCCCCGCTTCCCGAACATCACGTTGGCGTACTCCGAAGCACAGATGGGCTGGATTCCGTACTTCCTTGAGCGGGCCCAGAACGTGTGGTCGGAATTCCGCGGCTGGGCATTCGATCCGGAAATCGTCAGCGAACCGCCCGAGTTCTACTTCCGTCGTCAGGTCTACGCCTGCTTCTTCCGTGACAACTTCGGTCTGAAGAATCTTGATGACATCGGCGTCGACAACGTCACGTTCGAAACCGATTACCCCCACTCGGACTCGACTTGGCCCCACACCGAACAGTTCGTTCGCGAGATGGCCGTCGATCTCGACGACGAGACGCTTTACAAGGTTGTTCGTGGCAACGCCATCAAGATGCTGCATCTCGATCTCGACTGAGCCAGCCACAACCTGAACACTCCGATCGAGGGGGCTACGGTTCTTCCGTGGCCCCCTCGTCGCGTTCCCGCAAAAAGCGCTCGAGCACCTTGCGCGCCTACAGCCCACCGTTCTGGCGAGATCTCATGTTCTGGATCGCCGCCGGACTTTCCCTTCTCATTGGCATCCTGATCGTCATCGTAATGTTCATGCTGCTCAGCACTCCGCGAACCGACAAAGGTTGGGCCTGGACCATCGGATTCTTCGTGGTGGGAACATGGATCGGCTTCGTCATCCTGTCGCTCGGGCTCAACACCGCACGTGGCGTCGACCGCGGGGCAAAAGAGGCCGACGCTGCTCGGGGCGATCGATTCGAGGAACAAGGACGTAAGGCGGGCAAAGTCGTCGGGAGCGGACTCGCCAAGGTGACCGGGCGTTCGAAGACCACGCCGGTTTCCACTGAGCAGGAACATTCGGCTGCGAATGAACCGCAATCCACCGAGCCAAAACCCACACTCGATGATGCCGCCCGATCGTTGGGCATGATGGTTGGCCGCCGACTCGGTAGCCGAAAGGACAAGTCATGAGTTCCGGCCGAATCGAACCCGACGAGTATCGAGTCAAACCAGGCACAAAAGTTGATCTCAGTAAATGGTCAACGAGCGCGACCGATGGCTTTAGCGGCGATAAGCAACAAGGCGCAGCGCTGCTCCCCTCACTCAACGAACAACTCGCTGATCTCCAAGCAATGCTCTATGCCGAGTCGAAGCACAAGATGCTCATCATCTTGCAAGGCATGGATACTTCAGGCAAAGACGGAACGATCAAGCATGTCTTCCGCACCATCAACCCCGTTGGCGTAAAGGTCAAAGATTTCAAGCGTCCCAACGACGTCGAATTAGCGCACGATTATTTATGGCGAGTCCACGAGCATGCACCGCGCAATGGACGCATCGTTATCTTTAATCGCAGCCACTATGAAGATGTACTCGTTGTGCGCGTGAACGATCTCGTTCCTAAGAACGTCTGGGAACGACGTTATGAACACATCCGCGGTTTTGAAAAGATGCTCGCCGATGAGGGAACAACCATCGTGAAACTGTTCCTGCACATCTCAAAAGATGAGCAACGTGCACGGCTCCAAGAGCGCCTCGATAACCCCGCGAAGCATTGGAAGTTCGAGCACGGCGATATCGCCGAGCGGGCCCATTGGGACGCGTATACCGACGCCTACGAACAGGCGATCGCAGAAACCTCCACCAAGAGCGCTCCGTGGTACGTCATCCCGTCCGATCGCAAGTGGTATCGGAATCTCGTGATCTCGCAGCTCCTCATCGACAAGCTTGAGTCGCTCAATATGACCTATCCCGAACCCGCAATCGGTATCGAGAACATCGTCATCGACGGCTAGTTGTCAGGCTCGCAGAATTGCGACAACGCCTTTCACCATCAAGAACACCGACACGGCGCTGAACAATCCCACCAGCACTTGCTGCCAGTGACTGTCGAGCCAGCGATGCCATGTCCTCAGCAGGCGTTCACGGTTCTTCGGTCGAACCGTGAGATACAGCACAGGCATCACTTCAAGCAGTGAACCTGTGAGCACATAGAGAACAACTGCCACCCACTTCTCGGCGCCATGGAAATGTTGCTGGACTATTTCACTGCCGGCGGCGTAGGCGAGCACGTTGGCAGGCAAGAAAAGACCTAATCCGAACGCGGTGATCACTGACATCGTGCCGACACGGTTCATCCACTTCGGCAGATCCTTGGGACTCTTACTGCGAGATCGGCGCAGCTCACGAAGAGCGAGGTACCCGAGGACAAGACCGAGAGCCAGATCGATTGCACCAAGCCACCAATGCTTGCGATGGCCAGTCCCTGAATCATGAACTACCCCACCGAGCACGACCATGGCGACACAGGAGACGCCGATAGAGACCGCCCAACCGACCGCGGCCGCCCACGAAGTGCGCACCTTTTCCGATTCAGACATCATCAACACTGCGGCGATGACAAACAACGGCGAAATCGTCGTTGCAATCCCGAGGAGCAGCAGGTTGAAACTCACTGGGTCTCTCCCGCCGGTTGAACGAGAGAAGACCCTAGCGAATTTCGGCTTCGCGCCTTGCTAGCGCGAACTCAGCTCAAACGCCGACGGCGGAGTAGTTCCATCGCAAACCCGGCGCTGAACAAAAGCACCGCCCAGCCCACATAGGCCAACGCGTCTGAACCCGTCATTGGAAGTTTCTGACCGGCGATCGTGATGACCTCAGGTCTTGGCGTGACCGTTGGATGGATCGTTGCCCAGACAACCTGGCCAAGCACATCCTCAACGACATAGGCGATCGGCGTTGCAACACCGACGAACTCCGGCTCCGGGGTAAAGGTCACCGTTCCATCGCCGTTGATCGAATAGGTGCCTTCACCAGCGATCGCCACCGAGGTCTGCGAACAAGCCGGCGGCGTGTCGGTCGGTCGGCAAAGCCGCAGCGTTGTGAGGTCGAAAGGAACTCCTGCGTTTGCTGGAGTGTCATTGCCAAAGATCGAAATGATCTGAGCAACTCCCTGTTCCGACTTGCCAGAGTCATTCGAAAGCTCCGGTGGATCAACCACCGTTGGCGTGTGCGTGGACGAGACCGCCCGCCCCATCTGATCTTCAACGACATAGGGAAGCGGATCAGCTGTGCCAATGAAATCTGATTCAGGAGTGAACGAGATATTGCCGGTTGCCGGATCAAGGACGTACTCCCCGATCTCGGTAACCGTCACTCGGAATGCCGAGCAGCTCGGCGCCGTCTCTCCGACGTCACAAAGACGAACGGTTGAAAGGACCAACGGAATACTCAGATGGCCAGGAGCATCGTTTGCCAGCAGATCCGAGACCTGGACCTCGCCCCTCACACCGAACGTCTCGGTCGGGTTTGCTGTCGGCGGTGCAGGCGGCAGCACCTCCGGCGTAATCGTTGCGCTCACGACTCGAGCGAAGACATCGGCGACCACGTAGTGAATAGGCACGGTCACCACACCGATGAATCCTGCATCCGGATCAAAGGTGACAACACCTGTAGCGGGGTCAACCCAGTACTTGCCATCGGCTGTGATCAACGGGTTGACCTGCGACGGAACGAGCGAACAGTTCGTCGAGGTAAAAGGCGCAGTCGCCGAAGTCGGGCAGAACCTGAGGCTCGAAACCACCAATGGCGCCGATTGATCACCGGCGCGATCGTTCGCCATCGGCGTAATCAATTGGTTGGTGTCGTAATCGTCAATGTTCGTGTCATTCACCGCAACCGGAGGCGGAGGAACAATCGGTGTCAACGTCGACGTCGCTGTTTGACCAACAATGTCTGTCACGCGATAGGTGATCGACGTCTTCGTCCCCGGCGCGACACCCGGATCAGCGACATAGGTGACAACACCAGTTGCCGGGTCAAGAGTGAACGTGCCCTGACCATTGATCGTCACAACATTGTCCGCATCGCAGGTTGTGGTGTTCGGCGTATACAAACAGGTTGCACCAGCACCTGAAGTTACGAGACCAGTGCCAGTTGCGAGACCTGAACCGCCCGTGATGGTTGTGTACGAAATTGTTCCGCCAGGGAGCACCGACTTTGTCTGCGGAGTTGCAACAGGCGCAGGAGGATTCGACACACTCAACGTGATCTTCGCCGACGTCTGCTGACCGAGACTGTCGGCAACCACATACTGAACGGGTTGAATGACTGTGCCACTGAAATCTGCATCCGGATCGAACGTAACCACGCCCGTCGCCGGGTTCACCCAGTATTTACCGTCGGCCGTCACTAATGGGCTGCCCTGCGATGGAACGAGTGAACAGTTCGTCGAGGTAAACGGCGCAGTTGCCGAGGTCGGGCAGAACTTCAACGAGCTCAACACCAACGGTGCACTCTGCGCTCCCGGCGAGTCATTACCCAGCGGCGAAATCGTCTGATTCGTGTCATAGGCGCCAACCGCTTGGGTGTCGTTGAGGGCTACCGGCGGTGGCGGAATAATCGGCGTCAACGTCGACGTCGCGGTCTGACCCACGATGTCGGTGACGCGATAGGTGATTGAGGTCTTCGTGCCCTGCGTGACACCCGGGTCAGCGACATAGGTGACGACGCCGGTTGCCGGATCAAGCGTGAACGTTCCCTGACCATTGATCGTCACAACATTGTCGGCATCACACGTTGTTGTATTCGGCGCGTACAAACAGGTTGCACCAGCACCCGAAGTGACAAGACCAGTGCCAGTTGCGAGACCTGAACCGCCCGTGATGGTTGTGTACGAAATTGTTCCGCCAGGGAGCACCGACTTTGTCTGCGGAGTTGCAACAGGTGGAGTCGGATTCGACACACTCAACGTGATCTTCGCCGTCGTCTGCTGACCCAAAGAATCAGCAACTACATACTGAACCGGCTGCGTCACGGTGCCC